>Ga0302325_10001736_pt1 | contig 54826 bp, 47 predicted proteins | sample Palsa_T0_2_FD_201948 | JGI IMG/M metagenome (GOLD analysis project Ga0302325, IMG submission 201948) | Peat permafrost microbial communities from Stordalen Mire near Abisko, Sweden - Palsa_T0_2 | ecosystem: Environmental > Terrestrial > Soil > Palsa > Peat permafrost | place: Sweden: Abisko... | reverse complement strand
GAAGGAACTCGGCGATATTCCGGCCGGCGCGATCACGAGTTTCCACATCACGCAGCACTTCCGTAAACGGCATGCAGAAGGCGCAGGAGCGGTGGTCATTTCCGGCCAGCTCGGCTACCTGATTGGAGTGCTGCGTGTGGCTCGGACGCTGTGGCACCTAGACGTGCCGCTGCAGGAGGCCACCGATGCGCGCAGCGCCCTGCAGAAGATCAGGCTCGTCGGCAAGTCGCAGCATCGCGAGCGCCGCGTCAGCGACGCGGAACTGAAGAAGCTTATTGCGTATTTCAAGACGGCCCCGAGCGCCGTGCCTATGCCGGACATCGTGAAGTTCTGCCTCGCAAGCGCCATGCGCATCAACGAGGTCTGCCGCCTCGAATGGAAAGACTTCGACACCAAGGCCAAGACGGTGATCATCCGCAACCGCCAGCACCCCAGGGACAAGTCAGGCAACGACCAAATCGTGCCGCTCCTCAATGCGACCGGGCACGACGCTTTCAAGATAGCCCGGCGGCAGCCGCGAAATGGACCGCGTATTTTCCCTCACAGCAGCGCGACGGTGGGCACTTATTTCACGCGTGCCGTCGCGACACTCGGTATCGAGGACCTACGCCTGCATGATCTGCGACACGAGGCCATTAGTCGCCTCTTTGAAGCCGGATATCGCATCGAGCAGGTGGCTCTCGTGAGCGGTCATCGCGATTGGGCCGCGTTGAAGCGCTACACGCACGTGCGCGCCGCAGATCTACACCGGCGCGTGCAGCGAAGATGAACTGAAATTCTTGCGTGGATCAGGCAAAGGCGGCGAGCGGCCCGCAAATCCGCGCTTCAGACTCAGACGGCAGAATGGACGATGCCGGCCGGCTGGATTGCGGTGACGGCTCGGAGTCTGACGTTTCAAGCGAAAGGGGCTTGAGCTACTCGTATTGTAGAGCCGTTAGTCTGCGTATTTTTTGTTTGGTGCCACCCTAGCCAGTCCTTGAGTTGCTTCTGTGGCCTATCTAAGGCCAACAAACGTGAGGTGAAGCCGTAGGACGCGCGGGCGTAATCCTCAACGAGTGAATCGTGAGAATCCAGTCTCGATGCAGGAGACCTCCTTACGCGCGCGCAAAGCGCGCGAAGTCTTGCCAGAAGTATTTGGTAAGAAAGCGGCTGCCAGAATGCTCAAACTTCGTGGCCAATCGAAATCCGGAGATCTAATCGACTCTTGACCGGCCAACCGGCATCGCTTACGCCGTGCCTTCTCAAGCGCTGGATTCATTCCCCAACTCGACAGGCTTGCCATGCGGAGTCCGTCGATAGGCTTCTGCCCAGGCGTCTTTGCGCGCCATCAACGCAGCCGCATCAGATAGACGCTTCGCGACTACAAGGCTTTCCAGTGCTGCCAGCCAACAATGGTAGTAACGCGAGCCATCGTCCGCCTCACCGCGCTTTACATCGGCTTGCAGTTCGTCAGCAAGGGTGGCGGCCCATTCCCTCCAAGTAAAGTGGCCTCGAGCAGAGAGCTGCACGGCCAGCGCAAACGCCTGAGCCTGCCATGGCTCGGCGAATACCGGTCCGTTCGAATCGCGCGGCAGCTGCGGTGACGCCTGCAGATCGTGGGGTCGCAAGTCAGGCTTGCTCAAGATAACCCTCCCAGATAGCGACACAAACGGAATCGAGCGGGTTCGCCCTTGCGCCCCACAATTCCCGCGCGGTGAAGCGCACGGAATAGACATGCTGCTGCTTTGGACCCAGAACGTCGGTATCTTGAACCGCTGCAAAATCCCCATCACGTTCGATCGTGCCGACTTTGCCACGCGCATAGCGCGGTAGTCGCGTATGGCTCGGCGGATTGATGTTGCGTGCTCGCACCCGCTGACCTGAGTGATATCTTGCAGGGGCGGTAGGTTTGGCGCTCGCGTGAGTGTCAGGGATGTTCCAAGTGGCGATATCCGCGGCGCTCAGCACGTGCCACTTCTTACTAGCCGGTCCTGCTGGCTTGCCGCTCTCGATCTCCGCTTGGGTCACCATGCCAGCCTGCGTCACGAGCGGTCCCAGCGCGGCCGCCCATCTTTCGTAGTAGCTCATGCGCAGGTAGTCGGCGGGCGGGATCGATTCGATTTGAAATCTCAGCGCCGGCCACTGGAAATCGACCGCGTTGAAAAGAGCGAAGATGCGCCGTTCCCAATTGGCGTGGAACAGCGGCTCGTTCCTTTCGATCTGAATGGGCCCCATGTCCTGCATGCCACCCATATCGTGAATCCCGTTCATCCGTGAGATTCCTTACGCGGCAGGGTGACTTTGGCAACTCCCACCATGGCATCTCGCGTCACGAGGGCCGCCAGTTGCTCTTCGTTCATGCCTTCCGTCCCGGCGGGACGCTCGGGCAGCACCAGATAGCGCAAGTCGGCCGTACTGTCCCAGACGCGCACCTCAACATCGTCCCCCAACTCGAGACCGAACTCCCGCAATACACCGCGTGGATCGATGACCGAGCGCGAGCGATAGGCGGCCGATTTGTACCAGACCGGCGGCAAACCAAGAATGGACCACGGGTAACATGAGCACAGCGTGCACACCACGAGGTTGTGCAGTTTGGCGGTATTCTGGACCACTATCATCGGATCGCCGCCGTAACCTGCCTCGGCGACTGCAGCAGTACCGTCAGTCAGCAGCCGCTGTTTGAATGCGCCATCCGTCCAGGCGCGCGCTACGACTCGCGCGCCATTGCGCGGCCCGACCTTGTGTTCATAAGTGTCGATCAGTGCGTCAAGCGCAACTGGGTCGACCAGGCCTTTGGCCACCAAGATCGATTCGAGCGCTCTGACGCGCAGCGCTGGATCCGGTGGAAGCCCCTGGTGCTCATGGTCATGATCGTGATCATGCTGCTGGGCGCGGGAGGGATCCGACGCGGCGCCAGCTCCTGCTGCTGCCGTCAATGCGGCAGTCAAGAGCTCACGGCGTGTGGTCGTCATACGATCGGCTCTTATCCCGCGCCCATTCCATCCAGGCCGGATGAGTTGGCGCGCCCGACTCTCTTGGGCGAGTAGCCGAACTGTCGCGTGAATGCGGCCGTAAAGCTGCCGTGATGCGCGTAGCCGGCGCGCCGCGCAATCTGCTGCACCTGCAGATCCGACGTGCGCAATAGATCGCGCGCAAATTCGAGCCGCTGGCGGCGCACGAACTCCGCGGTGGTCTCCCCGAAGAGCTGACGAAAGCCGCTGCACAGCTTCGAGTAGTTCATGCCGGCCCGGCGCGCGAGGACCGGCAGGCGCGGTGGCGCGACGAAGTCCGCAGCCAGGGCATCACGGATTGCATGCAGCTGCCTGCGATCGCGTCCCGTCAGCTTGCGATGACCCCCGCCGAGGGGCGCAAACATCCCCATGTTGCTGAGCGTGACGTACAGAAGCTCGTTCGCCTTGGCGCAGGCGTACAGCCAGTGCAGCGGATCGTCGCAGTTGGCGCGCACAATGTCCCGCAGCAGCGGCAGGGTCGCGCCGATATGCGGCCCAGTGCGAAAGCGCGGGGTGAGCCGGGCATCCTCTGCCGGACACAGCGCACCCTCAAGACGCGTCGCCGCGCCGGCATTCACCTGATCGAGCCAGGCGCGATCGCAATACAGGCTGACCCAAGTTTCTCGCCCGAGATGAGCGGCACCGAGTCGCTCGCTGGCATCGTCGCAGCCGCTGGGCTGAAACCACAGAAGCCACGCGGGCTCGATCAGGCGGCACTCGCCCCAGGAGCCGGCGATCTCAATCGCGCCGGAGATGCGATAGTGGAACTCGATGATGTCCTGGCCCTTGAGTGGGCTCTCGAAGCGGTCGACGGAGGCAACATCGACCACCGCCATCACCATCCACGGCGAGAGATAGTAAGTGTTGCAGCGATTGGCCGGAGCGTCCGAGGAGAACCGCAGCGGATGCCGGTATGCAACGTAGCGCGATGCGAACTGCGAGTGGGCTGCGTCGGCCGTTTGCAGGCACTGCAGCTCCGGTGGCACAACCACGCGCGTTTCAGCAATCTCGAATCGGCTGGCGCTTGCCTGCACGGCCGTGGCCTTCGACATAGATCCCCTTTTACCCGTTGGGGCTTTTGATGACGATGCCGCGCCCTGTCTCCCCTGTCAACGCCCGCCCCCTCCCGACCGTCAGTAGAGCATGTCGGGCATCGAGGCCTTGCGCTTCGCGATGTACTCGCGCAACGCCTCGTCTATCGCGGCGTCGAGCGGCGGCGGCTCGTAGCCCGCGAGCAGGCTCTGCCAGCGACGGTTGGCGCGCCAACAGATATCGTGGGCCCCTTCCTCCTGCCACTGTTCGAACGAGTTGTTGTCGGCGAGGTCAGCGTCGAAGAAGGCGGTCTCGTAGTTGCGCAGCGTGTGCGCGGAGCCCAGGAAGTGCTTGCCCGGCCCGACCTCGCGAAAGGCATCGAGCGCAAATCCGTTCTCATTGAGCGCAAGGCCCGCGCCGACGACGTGCAAGAGGCCGCATTGGTCAAGGTCCATGACGAATTTCTCATACGACATGACAAGACCGCCTTCGAGCCAGCCTGCCGAGTGCAGCACAAAGTTCGCGCCGGCGAGGAACGCCGGCCAGAGCGAGTTCGCGCTTTCGGTCGCCGCCTGAGCGTCCGGGAGCTTCGAGGCGCACAGGTTTCCTCCGCAGCGCAACGGCACGCCGAGGCGTCGCGCCAGCTGGCCGATGGCGAAGTACGCGAGCGCCGGTTCCGGAGTGCCGAAAGTCGGGGCGCCGCTGCGCAGCGACATCGACGAGAGGAAATTGCCGAGGATCGCCGGCGACCCCGGTCGCTCGAGCTGCCCGAGCGCGACGCAAAAAAGTGCCTCGGCGAAACACTGCGCGAGGCCTCCTGCAGTTGTGACCGGGCCCATGGCGCCGCCGAGAATGAAGGGCACGCAGACCGGCGCCTGATTGGCCGCCGCATAGGTGCGGATCACGCGGCTCGCCTCCCCGTCCAGCACCAGCGGCGAGTTCACGTTGACGTTGCCGAGGATGACGCAGTGCGCGTCGACGAACTCGCGGCCGAAGAGGATGCGGCACATCTCGATCGAGTCGGCGGCGCGCGGCGCGGTCGTGACCGAACCCATGAAGGGTTTGTCCGTGAGGGTCATGTGCGCGTAGACCATGTCGAGATGGCGCTTGTTGACTGGCAGGTCCGTCGGCTCGCACACCGTGCCCCCGGAGTGATGCAGCCACGGGGACAGATACGCAAGCTTGACGAAGTTATGAAAGTCCGCGAGCGTGCCGTAGCGGCGGCCGCCGTCCGCGTCGCTGACGAACGGTGATCCGTATGCCGGAGCGAGCACCGTCGAGCGGCCGCCGATCGTGACGCTGCGTGCAGGATTGCGGGCGTGTTGCGTGAAGCTCGCCAGGGCGGAGCGGCGCACGATGGCGCGCGCGAGACCCTTCGGTACGCGCACGCGGCAGTCGCCTTCGACATCGGCGCCCGCCTTGCGCCACAGCTCAATGGCCTCGGCGTCACCGCGAATCTCGAACCCGATGTCCTGCAGCAGCAGGTCGGCGTGGTCCTCGATGGTAACGAGCCCCTCCTCGCTCAACATCTCGTACGGGGGAATGGCACGCGTGATGAAGGGCGCGGCGGCCGGATGCGCGGCACGCACGCGCGGGCCACGCTTGCGCCGCCTTGCGCCCGTTTCTGGCTCACCCTCAGTCGTCATTGGGTGGACACTTTGTTCAATGCAAACATCAGGCTCTCATCCGCAAGCCGGCCGGGTCCACTGGCGGCTCGCCGAGAACGCGGCAAGCCCGGCGCTCCCCCAGGATCGTCACGTGCAGGGCACTTCCGGCCGCCGCCGCGGCAGAGGCGACATAGCCCATCGCGAGACTCTTGCCGCAGGTATGGCCATACGCCGCGGAAGTCACGAAGCCCACGCGATCATTCCCCGACCAGACAGGTTCGAGAAAATTGGCCTCGGCGTCGTGCGCATCGACATCGAGCAGCACCAAGCGGCGGCCCGGGGGGATCTGCCGATCGCGCAGTGCCGCCTCGCGCCCGATGAAGCCCGGCTTGTCGTACGCGACGAAACGCGCAAGACCACTCTCCGAGGGTGTGTAGTCGCGCGAGAACTCGCGCGACCAGATGCCAAAGCCCTTCTCGATGCGCAGCGACAGGAGTGCGTACATTCCGACGTCGATGATGCCGAGCTCGCCCGCGTATCCCACGAGGCGATCGTAGATCGAGGACAAATAGACCTGAGGCGCGTGAATCTCGAAACCCAGCTCCCCGGTCACCGACATGCGGGCAACGAGCGCCGGCGCAAGTCCGATATCCATCTGTCGCGCCGTCATGAAGGCGAATGCGCCGCCACTCACATCCTCGCTTGTGATGCGCGCCAGCAAATCCCGGGAGCGCGGTCCAAAGATCGCAATACCACCCCACTCATCCGAGAGATTGCGGATCGTCACGCCACCTGCGGGCAGGTGCTCGCGAAACCACCGCAGATGCCAGGCCTGCAGGTATCCGGAGCCAAACACGACGAAGCGCTCAGGGCCGAGGCGCACCGTCGTAAGGTCGCCCATGAGCCGGCCGTTCGCAGACAACATTGGTGTGAGCCGCACGCGACCGACCTGAGGAAGCTTTGCCGCGAGCAGGCGGTCAAGGTAGCTCTGCGCAGCGGGCCCTGAGAATTCGAAGCGGCTAAATGAGCTCGCGTCGAGGATTGCGCCTGTTTTGCGTGCGGCGCGACACTCCTCTGCGACAGTCGCAAACGCGCTCGAGCGTCTGAGCGTCGGGATCTCCTGAGCCGCCGCGTCACGCGGCGCGAAGTAGAGCGGATATTCGAGACCGTAGCTCACGCCGTGGACGGCGTCGCGGGCCACGAGGCGAGTGTGCAGGGCCGATGTCTTGGAGGGTCGGCCGGCGGGCCAATACTCGTTGGGATAGGCAATGCGGAAGCGGCGCGAGTAGAACTCACAGGCCTTGTCGAGAACGTACGACCGGGTCGCGTAGTCACCGAAGCGCGCCACATCGAGCGCGAACGCATCTCCGTCCGGCTCGCCGTTGATCATCCAGGTCGCAAGCGCAAGCCCTACCCCACCTCCCTGGCAGAAGCCCGCCATCACGCCGCAGGCTGCCCAGTAGTTGGGCACGCCGGGCACCGGCCCTACAAGCGGGTTGCCGTCCGGCGTGAAAGTGAACGGCCCGTTGACGATCTTGCGCAGACCCGCGGAGTGCAGGATCGGAAAGCGCGTGAATCCCTTCTCAAGCGCTGCGGTCAGGCGATCAAGGTCCGGCGGCAGCAACTCCGCGTCTCCGTAATCCCAGGAGGTTCCATCCACGGCCCACGGCGTCGCGGGCGTCTCGTACACGCCGAGGAGCACGCCGCGCCGCTCCTGACGCATGTACATCTCGCCGTCGAGATCGACGACCACCGGCAACTCCCGGGCTGCGTTTTCAAGTAGGGCTAGGTCTTCGGTGATGAGGTAGTGATGCTCCATAGGCACGAGCGGTAACTCGACCCCCACCATGCGACCGACCTCGCGCGCCCACAGTCCCGCCGCGTTGACGATGTGTTCGGCCTCGATGGTGCCCTGGTCGGTTAGGACCTCCCAGCTGCCGCGTCCCGTTGGGGTGAGCGCGAGCACGCGGGTGTGACGATAGATTTCCGCACCGTTCAGCCGCGCGGCCTTGGCGAATGCATGAGTCGCCCCGGACGGATCAAGGTGGCCCTCCATGGGTTCAAAGATCGCACCGAGTACGCCGCGCGTATCCATGATGGGACACAGATCGCGGATCTCGGACGGACCCACGAGCCGTGTGTCGAGCCCGAGGGTCTTGTGGCGCGCGACATCCGCGCGCAGCAGGTCCCAGCGCTCCTTCGTGGCGGCCACATTCAACCCGCCCGGGTAGTGCAGGCCAATGTCCTGCCCCGAGAGCTTCTGCAGCTCGGGGTAGAGCGCGACGGAATAGGCCTGCAGGCGCGACATCGCAGGATCGCTGTTCAAAGAATGAAAGGCGCCCGCCGCGTGCCAGCTCGAGCCGGCCGTCAATTCCCTGCGTTCGCAGAGCGCAACATCACGCCAGCCGAGTTTCGACAGGTGGTAAAGCACACTGCAGCCGACGACGCCGCCGCCGATGACCAGCACCTGGACGTTACGTTTCACGTGTCGGCTCTGCGGCCATAGCTTTCAATGAGCTCTTGAACGAGTCGTCGGCGTCAAAAGAGCAGCCGCGACTGGATGAAGCGACTGCCAGGGTATCTTCCGGCCGTGCACCACCTCTGGGCCGGGCGTTTCTTAGTCGTAGGTAGGATTTTTTTAGGCGCTGCGCTGGGAGCGCGTGGCCGCCCGGGCAACTGGATCGCCCGGGCCGGGAAAGGTGATACGCTCTTTCGCACCTTCCGACTCGGCCGCCTGCCGGTGCGACCTGCGATGCGGTGTTCAGATGCCCGAATCCCACCAATCAGCCCCTATCACGCTCGAGCGCCTGGCGCAGGTGCTGCGGCCGATTGGCGCCGCGACGGGCCTGCCGAATGTCGCCTATACCAGTGAGGCGTACTTCCGCTGCGAGCGCGATGCCGTGATTGGACGCACGTGGGCGGGAATCGCGTTTACGGACACCATCCCGAACCGCGCTTTTGCCCAGCCGATTGAGTTCATGGGCCTGCCGCTCCTCGTGGTACGCGATCGGCACGGCGCGCTGCGCGTGTTTCACAACGTGTGCAGCCACCGCGGCATGAAGCTGGTTGCCGAGCCGACGGAGGTTCGCGGCCTCATCACCTGCCGCTATCACTGCTGGGCCTACGCGACGAACGGTGACTTGAAGGCGACCCCGCATCTTGGCGGAGTGGATCAGAACCACAGCCCGGGATTCGACAACTCGACCCATGGACTGAAGCCGGTGCGTAGCGCCACCTTCCTCGGCATCCTGTTTGTCAATCTGAGCGGTGATGCCCCTGCGTTCGAGCAGCATGCTGCCCAGTTGATGCGGCGTGCCGAGGAGTTCGTTGGACCCGGTGGCTGGTCGCAGCTGCAGCCGGGCGTCACCGATTCCATGCTGAGCCTCACGGCGCAGTGCAACTGGAAGCTCGCGGTCGAGAATTATTGCGAGGCCTATCATCTGCCGTGGGTGCATCCGGAGCTCAACAGCTACTCGAGGCTCGAGGATCACTACTGCTTTCTCGGCGCTGAATTCGCAGGCCAAGGTTCCCTCTCCTACCGCGGCAGCGAGGTTGCGGGTGCGCACCTGCCGCGTCTTGCGGCGTGGCCGGCCGATCGCATGCATGTGGCTGAGTATCCGACCATGTATCCGAACGTGCTGCTCGGCTTTCAGGCGGATCATGCGTTCGCCATTCTTCTCATCCCGGAGGCGCCCGACCGCACTCGCGAAGAGCTGCGGATCTTCTATGTTCGCGAAGGCGCGGCCGATGATGCTTATCGCGCCTGCCGGGCGGCGACGTTGTCCGCGTGGCGCATCGTCTTCGAGCAGGACCTGAATGCGGTCGAGCAGATGCAGCTCGGGCGCGCATCCCCGGGCTACGACGGCGGCGTGTTCTCGCCCTCGATGGATACGGCCACACATCATTTCCACGCGTGGGTGGCCGCACGCTTGAGTGAGCAGCTTCAACAACGCGACGCATCACGGAACATCACTTAACCCCGCCCATCAGACGTCTGACGGTCGGGGTGAGCGCCAGCATGATGACGGCGGTCACGAGCGTCCCGCCAGCGATCTTCAGGAACAGCGCCGGCAGCGACTGCAAATCACGCGCGTCGTATTCGCCCGAGAGTTGCCCTGCGAGGTTGTTGCCGAGCGCGAGTGCCAGAAACCACAGACCCATAACCTGGCCTACGAACCGCGGCGGCGCAAGCTTGGTCATCGACGACAGCCCGACGGGCGAGAGGCACAAGTCACCGCATTCCTGCAGGAAGTACGTGAAGAGGAGCCACGTCGGCAGGACCTTCGCACCGGCCACAACGTAGCCCGAGGCGACATACATCACGAGGTACCCGGCGGCAAGCAAGGTGAGCCCGGCCGCGAACTTGGTAGACGGCGCGAAGTCCTTGCCGCGGCGCCCGAGAGCGATCCACAAAGCCGCAAAAGCCGGCGCGAAGAGGATGGTGTAGAACGCGGTCGCGCCCTGCAGGACGCCGGCCGGCATTTTCCAGCCGAACACCTGCAGATCCGTGTAACGCTCGGCAAAGAGGTTCAAGGATGCGCCACCCTGCTCAAAGCCTGCGAAGAAGATTGCGTACGCGGCAAATAGCGCGCCCATCACGTACACCCGGCCCCGCTCCCGGGTACTCAGGCCCGCGAACAGAATGAAATATGCGAAAAAGCCGAGGGCGAAGAGCCCGATCACCCACGAAGCGGCAGCCGAGAGCTTCACCGGATCGATCGTGAGCACGCCGGTGAGCGCGAGCGTCACGATCGTCGCCACGACGAGCGCAAAGACAATGACCGGTAGCCACGCGCGCCACGACTGAGATGTGGCAACAGTTCGCCCGCGGTGGCCGAGCCACTTGCGCGTCAGCATGAATTGCCCGAGGCCGAAGATCATGCCCACGACCGGCAGACTGAATCCCCAGCGCCAGCCGTAGCGCGCGGCGCACAGCGGCACGAGCAGAGAGCCGAGCAGCGCACCGACGCTGATCCCCACATAGAAGATCGAGAAGCCGGCATCGCGCCGAGCGCCCCCTTCCGGATAGAGCTCGGCCACCATGACGCTGATGTTGGGCTTCAGGAGCCCTACGCCGAGCACGATGATGACGAGGCCGAGGAAGAATGACTGCGCACGGCCGAGCACCAGCAGAGCGTTGCCGCACATGATGAGGAGGCCGCCGCCGATGACCGCGCGCTGGGCGCCGAGCAGTCGGTCCGCCATCCAGCCGCCGAAAAGGGCGAACACATAAGTCGCCGCGATGTAGAGGCCGTAGATCGCGCTCGCGTTACGGTCGTCGAGCCCGAAGCCGCCGTCGCTTACGGCAGCGACCGCGTAGAGAATCAGAATAGAGCGCATTCCGTAGTACGAGAAGCGCTCCCACATCTCCGTCAGAAAAAGCGTCGCAAGACCGCGTGGCTGCCCGAAGATCTCCTGCTGCGCCGGGTCAGCCTGCGAGCTCGTATGCATATTGATGAGGCTCTCAGGGCTTCACATGAGATCACGGGCGAGCGCCACGTCCCATTGCCGCTCGGCGACGACCGCGCCGTTCAACCGAGCCGTTAGCGTGCCTGCGAGATAGAAATGGGCCCGGTCGGCGTGCATCTGCGCGCGGATGTCGACCAGAGTGCGCCAGCCCTCACGACCCATTTCGTACGACTGCGTCAGCACGTAGCGCGCCGAGAGCGGATCGTCGTCCCTGATCGCAAGCTCGCGCTTCATGCTATGCGCGATTTCCACATCGACCGCGTCAAAGCGCAGGATGCCCTCGCCAAAAACACCGCCGATGCCTTCGGTGATATAGATCGTCTCTCCACTGACGTGGTCCTGCGTCGTCGATCGCCGCACGATGCCAGGGGCGACGATGGTGATGGGAGTCCGCGGGCCGTGCACCGGCGGCTCAAATGCAACGCTGTGCGCGTGCCCCTGGCGCACGGGCAGCTCGAGGAAGCTTTCGCCGGCCCGAATCGACAGCGTCGCCGCGAAAGGCGCGGGCCAGATGATCGGCCAGTACGCGCTCCCAATGGCGAGCCTCATGCGATGGCCTGCGAGGAAGCGGTGACCGCAGGCATTCAGAGTCACGGACACGTCGTAATAGCGCCCCGGCTCAAGCTCCGTGGGATGCTCGTGACTGTCGCGATGAGTGAGATTCAATACCTGATAGCTGACGCGGGTCACCCGCTCATCGGGCGCGATGTCGCAAAGGCGCACCGCGAGCTGCGCGACGCGCGCATCGGCGGCCAGGCGTAGATGCAGCACCGGCGCGCCCAGCACCGAAAACTCACTTTCCAGGGACGACGTGTCAAAGAGCAGCGCGCCGCCGTCGTCCAAACGCTGATCCGTTGGATGCTCTCCCGGACAACCCGCACCCATCCACTCACCGGCTGCCTTTCCGTGACTCTGCGGCGAGCGCACGCTGAGCACTGCGCTCGCGCCGCGGCCCTCCCGCAAGGTTCGGTCCGCGCCCAGATACAGCCGCCGCGCCGTGATGTCGGCAGACGGCCAGTGGCGCTCGCCGACCCAGTGCCCGGGCATGAATGTACGCGTGCCATCGGGCGCCACGGGGTCTTCGACGTACGCGCGCAGCATGGGCTCATTCATGATTCCCGTGTCTCGGCCTTTGAGCCACTGGTCCCACCAGCGCAGCGCTTCCTGCAGATAGCCAATGGCGGGGCCGGGCACGCCGTCATGCGGATACAGGTGACCCCATGGACCGATGATGCCGAGGCGCGGCACCTTCAATCCCTCGAGGAGCCGCGGCACCGCGTTCGTGTAACTGTCGCTCCAGCCGCCGATGGCCAGCACCGGGCATTGGATCGCGGCGAAGTCCTCGCACACGGATCCGTGCTTCCAATAATCATCGTAGCGCTGATGGGCGAGCCAGAGCGCCGGAAAGAACGGCAGCTTCTCGAGTCGTTCGAGCCAATGCTCACGCCAGCCGGCGCCGACGATGAGCGGATCGAGCGGACGGCTCTGGTAGGCGAGCATGATGCTGCCCCACCACAGATTGTCATTGAGGAGGCAGCCACCCATGTAGTGGATGTCGTCGGTATAGCGATTATCCGTGAAAAACGTGGTGATGATCGCCTTCAACGCCGGCGGGCGGCGCGCGGCGATCTGCAGCGCATTGAAGCCCCCCCAGGACTTGCCCTGCATGCCGACGGCGCCCGTGCACCAGGGCTGTTTCGCGATCCACGCGATCACTTCGAGGGCGTCGTCCTGCTCCTGCTGCAGATACTCATCTTCGAGGTAGCCGTCGGACTCGCCTGAGCCCCGCATGTCGACGCGGATCGCCGCATAGCCGTGCTCGGCAAAGTAGCCGTGCATGGGCTCATCGCGCGCGCGCGTGCCATCGCGCTTGCGGTACGGGATGTACTCGAGCACCGCGGGGACCTTTACGCGAGAGCCTGCCTCTGGAAGCCACAGCCGGGCACCCAGACGGCAACCGTCACTCAAAGTAATCCAGATGTGTTCCTCAACGTGCACCGGCATGTGGGAGTGCTCCAACACTAGCGGTTGGGACGGTATCTCAAGTCACCGTACTTCGCCCATTTGCCGCTGCCGGCAGGCGCCACATACTGCAGGATGCGCAGCGTTCCGTCGGGATGCTTCTCGTACACCAGCTTCACGTCGCGATGGCGCGAAGGGATCACCGTCACGAACTCCATGTTTCCGGCCGCGTTCGGCGCGCCAGACAAGGCAATCGCACCCCACTGATTGTCGGCCCACATCTGTAGCCAGCGCTCCCCGTCGAACCGATTGACGGCGACGCCGGCGAGTCGCACCTTGACACCGGGGCGCCGATACATGTCCGTGAGGAAGGTCAGCGTCTCAAATATGACGCAGCCCTGGTACTGCTTCTCGACGCGGTCGAACGCCACGAGCGTGTTGCTCTCGGCGTCAAAGACCTGCCAGTCCCCTACCCAGAAGTCGAGTTGATGATGCTGCGGCGTATCGCACGTCGCAGGCGCACTCGTCTGCTCGAGCGCCACAGCGGGGCCGCTCAGAAGCACGAGGATCGCGGCGAGCAAGCTCGGGCGCTTCGCCAAAGGAGGAATTGGCGCCGTCATTGGCAGGTCTCCCGTCGGATGATCCGAGCGTTTGCGAACAGCCGCGCGCAAGCGGCGTACGAGTGGCGCGCCACTGCACCGCGCAGCGCGCATCGGCCCTTGGAGCTTCGACTCTAAAAACTGTAGGCGACGCGAACGCCGATCTCCCGCGGGGGATTCACCACGTAATCGTTGGTCAGCTTGCCGAGCTCGTTGAACTGCGTCGGCGGCACCAGGATATTTTGTTTGTCGAAGAGATTGGTGACGTACAGTCCCGCCCGCCAGGGCTTGTGATTCACGGTGGCCGAGAGATTCATGATTTCATAGGTCGACGAGTACTGCACCGACGTGACACCGAGCGTCGGCGTCAGCTGCATTGGTACGGCGCTGCGATACACCCCGTTCGCCGCCAGCGCGAGATCGTAACCCCGAGGCATGATGATGTCGTAGTCCAGGGCGACGCTGGCGCTCGTCTTCGGGCTGCCGGGCATCTGCTGTCCGTCACTGCCGTGGATCAGCCCCGGAACGATGGTGCCGGTCTGGGTGCCATCATTCGCCGGCAGCGAAAAGGAGCTCGTCAGGTGGGCATCCGCATAAGCGAAGCTCACCGAATAGGTCAACTGCGGCAAGAACAGCGGGCCGCTCGACTCCAGCTCGAAGCCCTTCGACTCGGCGGTACTCGCGTTGTAAACGGCGAGATTGCCGGATGGCAGACTGGAGGAGATCTGCGGCTTGTCCCATTTGATGTCGAACACCGCCGCGGTGTACGAGAAGCCATTGCTGAATCGCCCTTTGAGACCCGCCTCGTAGTTGTTGGTGTTATCGGGCGCGTAGGTCGCTATCAGCGGGCTTTCCCGGAATGGTCCTGCCAGCGGCACCGAGTTCGCACCGCCGCGCCGGAAGCCCTGCGACCACAACGCATAGACGTACTGATCCTGGGCGTATTCATAAGAGGGATTCACTTTCCCGACTGTCTTTGATGCCGGCGACTCATGTGGCGTCGCAGGCAGATGCGTCGGGAAGGGGTAATCGTCGTAAGACTGGGCATCGGTGAACTCCTGGCTGAAGTGCCGGGCGCCCACGGTGAGCTGACCGCCCTTCATGAAGTGCCAGGTGAGTTCTCCGAATTCCGACTTGTCCTTGAAATGCTGCGTGTCCACCTGGCGGAAGGTTACATCCCCAGGAGCCGTGGCGATGTCGAAGACACAATTCGGCAGGCATCCTTGCGCCACCTGATATTCCGGTGTTCCCGGAATAGCGATGGTCCATGCGCCCTCGCGCGTTTGATCTTCATAGAACACGCCGAGGACGTAGTCAAAGAGGTTGTCCGGGCCGCTCTTGGACACGAGGCGCACCTCTTCCGTGAAGGTATGCGCGCGATCGGCGAATAGCTGGTCATAGACGAAGCGTGGATTCGTCGGAACGCCCGCGTAGTAGGGAAGATACCCGCCGCCGGCGAGGCCCGCCAGGCTGTAGGTATTGTCCTGCAGCGTGGAACCGGTGGTCGTGTAGTAGGAACTGGTCGAGGACACGGTGGCGAACCCCGCGTCGTAGCTGAGATCGAGGCTCGTGAGGTTCGTGTATCGCGACCAGGGCTGATCGATTTGCGAGAATTCCCGGTAGCGTCCGCCGGCGGGCAGGATGGTGGCCGGATCAAGCGGCGACGTGCCGCCCGGGAAGTCGGGATTCACCTGCGGACCCCCGTCACCCTGCGCCCCCGAATGCAGGACCGCGACTTCCGCGCTAAACGCGTCCGTCGGCTTGAACAAGAGAGCCGCGCGCCCCGTGAAGGTCTTCTGGAAATTCCAGTCTTTCTTGTCGTTATAGATCGCAGGACTCGTGAGGGGCTCGGCCGGGTTGGCGAGCAGCGGAATGCCGGACACACCGTTATTACTGCGGGCAAAGAGGCCGTAGGTGTCAATGAATCCCGGCTCGTAGGTATATTTCGCGGAGGCACGAAAGGCGAGCACGTCGCCGAGCGGCACGTTGACCAAACCCCTGAGCAAGTACGGGGTCCCGTCGGAGTGGTCGAGCCGGCCTGCGCCGCCCTCGACCTGGCCTGAGAACGTGTTCAGTTCCGGGGAGTTGGGGATGAGCCGCAGAGCACCTGCCAGTGTACCGGCACCGTAGAGAGTTCCCTGCGGTCCACGCAGCACCTCGACCTGTTTGAGATCGTCCAGCTGATAGTAGCCGTCGATGGGGGAATTGCCGATGTAGGTTCCGACCGGGGCCTGCTCAAAAGTGCGGAACCCGCGTGTCGGCTCACCGGTCGCATTGATGCCGCGAATGATCGGTACGGTGGCTCCGGCGAGACGCGCGCCGTACTCGTACATGCTAAGGCCTGGGACCTCGGTCGCAAGCGAAGCGAGATCCGTCACGCCGCTTTCCGAGAGCCGCTCCGCGCTGACCACGGACATGCTATAGGGCACCGCCTCGAGCGTCTGCGCGCGGCGGGTGGCCGTCACGGTCACTTCCTGCAGCGCCCCGGTTGTCTCGGCGGCGGCGGAGGCGTCCTGCGCGTGCGCTCCCGGCGCCATCCCGTAAAGCGCGACGCATACTGCCGCGTGCACCGGGGTCAGCGCCTCGAATTTCCGTCGCAGGGTTTTCGGCGGGGTTCGACCCTTATTAATAGAGTGCGGCATTGCTGGTCTCCCGTTCGCGCGGCCATCGCTGGCCGCCGGCCCAATCTGTTCCAGTTTCGCCACTCCCTGATCGAGGACCCGCACGGACCGCGTTGCGGCTTCCGTTGTCGCCCTCCCCCGCGGTTATGCTCGGCGCTCAGCGCCTGCGCATTTTCGCCGCGACTCTCCAGTTCTTAGAATCGTTGCGCGATCGCTCGCGTGGTCCTTCATCAATATGTGACACGTTTGTGACGCGGTCTATGAGGATTCTTCGTTCTATCACGCGAGTTCTTAGGAATTCTCTACTTTTGATCGCGCCGTGCCCGCCACGCAACAAGGGGGCTTGGCGCGATGCCTGGCCACGAACCCCCGACAGGCTGCGAGGTCAGGAGCCACTCGCAACCGCTCACCCTGCAGCACCTCGGTTGACCCACCGACTGCACCGCGCGGACACTGACATCCTCGCGAACACACTTGGCCGCAATCGGCATGACCCATACCCCTGCGCAAACTCCAGCGAGCGCCAACTGGCCAATGAACGCCCAGCAGCTGGGCGAAGCGCTCGCGCAGGTTGAACGGAAGGTTAAAGGCGCGCGAGTCTGCCGGCCCGAGCACGGGCTCCTCGCCGCCCTGCTCTTGAGGCTCGGCCGCGCTGCAGATGCCGAACAGGTCGTGATCCATGCCTTGACCCTCCAAACAGGTTCAGCGGATGCTTACGACGGCCTCGCCTTCATTTCGATGTCTCTCGGCAAGCATGAGCGGGCCAACGACCTCTACCGGCGCGCCACCGAGCTTGCGCCCCGGGATCCGCGCTTCTGGTACAACCTGGCATGCAGCGAGCGAAGTCTCGGACGGCTGGCGGAAGCCGAGGCGGCGTGCGATCGCGCGATCGCGATCGACGCCGGACACTACGCGAGCTATCTCCTGCGATCTGAGCTCAAGGTCCAGACGGCCAGCGCCAATCATCTCGAGGAGCTTGAGCTGCGGCTGTCGCAACGACCGGACGACTACCGGGCGCGCATGTTTCTCGGCTACGCACTCGGCAAGGAACTCGACGACCTCGGGCGCTTCGACGATGCATTTCGCTGGTTCTCCACCGCGGCCCGCACGCGGCGCGAACGACTCGATTACAACGTCGCGGTTGACGTACGCAAGCTCGAGCGCATCGCGGAGCTGTACGACTCAGACGCTGTCAAGGCGCCGGAGGTTGCCGCCGTGAGTCCTGCCGCGACGGTGAACTCCTCGCGCTTCGTTTTCATTGTGGGCCTGCCGCGATCCGGCACCACCCTGGTGGAGCGCATTCTCACCGGCCTCCGCGGCGTTCGCTCCAATGGCGAGACGGACAACTTCTCGCACTCACTCCTTGGGGCCGCCCGGGGAGACGGGGATGTGTTCGCACGAGCCGCGCGGGCGGACCCCACCGCGGTGGCAAGCGAGTACGCGCGCCTCGCGCTCGCCGGGCCGCCGGCAGCTGCCGTTATCGAGAAGCTGCCTCTCAACTATCTCTATCTCGGGGCGATTCGGCGCGCTCTGCCGGGTGCGCGGATAGTACTCGTGAGCCGTTCTCCTCTCGACAGCTGCTTTGCGATGTACCGTACCCTGTTCGCCGCGGGCTACCCATTCAGTTACGACCTGGCGGAGCTCGGCCACTACTACGTCGCTTACGAACGTCTCATGGCCCACTGGCGCTCGACACTCGGCCCGCATCTGCACGAGGTGCACTATGGCGAACTCGTGCGCGATCCGAAGCGCGTTGGCGCCGCAATCGCCACGCATTGTGCGCTTGAGTGGGATGACGCTGCGGTCGATATCCAACAGAACAAATCCGTGTCGCTGACCGCCAGCGCATCACAGGTGCGTCGCCCTATTTATGGAAGCTCTTCCGGGCGCTGGCGCCGCTATGAACGGCATCTTGGAGCCCTGATCGGCGCGCTCAACTTGCGCGCCGCAGACGGCTCTACTTTCCAATAGGGTCGCGCGGGCGCCGGTGCCGCCAATCTGTAGGGCAACTGCCGCTCCAGCATCCCGGTCACCGCGAGCCGCTGACCAAGAGCATCCCATCGACTCATCGATGATGCCGCCAGTGCATCGCGAAGTAGAGCCTATAAATCAGATAAAAGAACGCTGCGCTCGCGCAAATGCACCCGACGAGCGTCAGTATCACCCCCATGGCGGCGCGTTTCATCCCGGGCGGCAATTGATCGTCCGTCATGTCAGCCCTGCTGCTAGTGTCAGTCGGTTGGTGCACTATAGAGCTTCCAACACGCATTCTGTGATGGAAGTCGCCGCTGGAATTAGCCGCTTCGCAGTAAGTTTATCCAGTATCAGGAGCTCGTGTGCGATATCCACGGATCAGGTCAGATTCTGCACTGCAGAGCGGCGCCCTCGTGGCGCTCTTGCTGCTCGAACCGCAGTGTGCGCTCCTGGCTCAGGAGGTATACAAGTCGACCGATGCGCAGGGCCACGTGGTTTACTCGGACCGCGCCAGCACCTCGACCGCACAGAAGTCCGCCGTACACGTCACGCCGCCGGACCCGGCTGAAGTTGCACGGATAGCCAAGGAGCAGGAGATCCTGAACGCCCAGGAGGCCCAACGTAAACAGCAGCAGTCCGTTGATGACAAGAAGAAGGCGCAGCAGGATCGCGAGAAACAAGCCCGATGCGATGCCGCGCGCAATCACTACTTTTCCATGAAAGACTCGAGACGCATCTTCCATTTGGATGCCGACGGCAACCGCGTCTACGACACTGATCCTGAGGCCGACGCGCGGCGCGAAGACGCCAAGCAAGCGATGACCACCGCCTGCGGCACGTGACCGCCGGCCGGCCACTCACAGGGGTTACGGCGGCAGTTTCGACTCGGCGAGCGCTGCGCCATCGTTGGCTCGCTATGCTCGCTGCGCTTTCCTGCGCTCTCCCCAATGCCACACTGCTCGCCCAAACGGCCTACCGATACCGAGACGCAAGCGGACAGTGGGTGTTCACGGACCGGGCGGCGAAGGCTTCTGCGCCGGGCGACACTTTCAGTCTGGGCCACGAGGGCGGCGCACTGCACCTCGCCGTCGAGCGCACTGACACCGACGAATCGACCCAGCTCACGGCCATCAACGACTGCCTCTGCGTGGTCACATTCCAGGTCGCGATCGTGCAATCCGACTTTGCGACCATCCCGGGCGGCGCCCGCTATACAGCGACCCTTGCGCCCGGAACGCGCCAGAGCCTGGTGCGCGTGGCGGCGACCGAGAAGGAAAAACCTGTGCTGCGGTTTGCCTGGAAAGCTGCGCTCGGATCGCCCGCGGCGGTTCACAACCCACCCCGCCCTTATCGCGTCCCCTTTGCCGTCGGATCGACTTATCCGATTTCCCAGGCCTACCCGGTTCGAATGACTCATACGACTGCTGAAAGTCAGTACGCGGTTGACATCGCACTGCCCGACGGGACACCCGTGTATGCGGCGCGCGAAGGTACGGTAATTAACGTACGTCACGACGCCTTTCTTACGGGTACGAGTCCGGTCATGCTGGATCAGGCGAATGTCATCGAGATTCTCCACGATGATGGAACGATCGCGCTCTATGCACACCTGCATTGGGACTCGATCCGCGTACGCATCGGCGCGCGGGTGGAGCGCGGCCAGTACATAGCCGACTCCGGAAACACGGGCTTTACCTCGGGCCCGCATCTGCATTTTGCGGTGGTCAGAAATGCGGGCGCGGAAAATGTGTCCGTTCCGGTGCAGTTCGCGGGAATCGGCGGCGTTGGCGTGACGCCCGCTACCCAGATGCCACTGACGGCGTACTAGAAGGGCCGTTTCGGCTCAAGAACGCACGACCGGTGGGCGAACTGTAGGAAGTCCGCTGTCTCACATGCTTCCCCCTCGTCCCGCGGCTGCGTGGCGTGGCTCTACGCGCCCGGGGGGCGCTTTGTGACCTTCCGCGGCACAGGGCGGCTCAACGGAGCATGGCTGTGGGCCGAGTAAGCGCTGCTGCGGCGCCAAATTCTGCCGATTTTAGAGGGGCTTATACGCCCAGGATGCCCAGACGCCTGACGCGCCTGCCATCGGCGGTTTGTACCAAGGTCGTAGGGCTAGTTTTGCAAGATTCGCTTCATGAAAGCTTTTTGAAATGTTCGCGCAAGGTTGCGGAAAGACTCACTCGCTATAGTTGCAGGGCATCGGCGGCTGCAAGGTCGGCACGACGAAACGAAGGGGAGACGGCGGACCAACGACATGGGCGTTGCGCAGGCTTAATTTCTGAACGTCAATCTGAGCCGATTGCGCGCGCGTTCGGCAGCAGCAAATCGGCCGCGCCATCGGCGCACCGCTTAGGTGAATCTTATGGCTACCTCCAAAGTTCGCACACCGCGTTCCGTCGATTCTGGCGACACGATTCGTGTCGGAAACGTGGTGCTCACACCGGATGAGCCACGCATCGAGATCGATGGTCACCCCTTGTACCTGTGTCGCCAGGAGCTTGCTTTGCTGCAACTCCTTGCAACCAGAAAGGGCAGTGTCGTGAACGCGGGAACCATCAGTAAGCGCATGGCGCGCGGTGGCCGACCTCTGACCGCTACCGGCGTCGCGGTTTACGTACACCGCCTGCGAGCACGGCTTAAATATGGCGGAGTGGTAATCCGCACGCTGCGAGGGTTCGGCTATTTGTTGGAGGCGGCGAACAGCAGGCTGCCGCGATAAAGCAGAGGCGGACGCGCCCGGGCCGACGCACGGCTGCCCCTCGTGCGGCCAAGCGTGCAATTGCGCTGGAGCAGGTAAACTGGCGCGCATGAAGCACGCCTTAAAGGCCCGCGCCACACGTACCCCATGCTGTAACGGACCCTATCGGGCCATTGATTCGCGCAAACGCCGGGACGAGATTCGAGTCGTCGGCGACCCATCGACTTAGGTATGCGCGACCACCCCACCTCTGCGCAAGCCCGCGATATGCGAGGCGCGCATATACGCTCGGATGAGGCATTTCGTGCGCTGCTCGATGCCGCCTCCGAACCCTATCGGCGCGCGAGCCGCTTCGCCTACAAGTTTGCACGCGGCAAGCTGCGTACCGACCCGGTGTACCGCTCTATTTTGGAATTGGGTCTGCTGCAGCGGCACAAACGAATACTGGATTTGGGATGCGGTCAGGCTCTTCTGGCCGCCTGGCTCTTGGCTGCCGCGCGCTGCCATGAGCGTGGAAGATGGCCGCGGGATTGGCCGGCGCCAGTGCGGGGTCAGACGGTCCGCGGCATCGAGCTCATGGCTCATGAGGTCGTGCGCGCGCATCGTGCTCTCGGGAGCGGTTGCGAAGTGATTCAGGGCGACATCCGCGGCACCGAGTTCGGAGTCGCAGATGCCGTGGTGATTCTGGATGTCTTGCACTACATCGACACGCGTGCGCAAGAGCAAGTTCTGCAGCGCGTCCGTGCCGCGCTGCCGCTCGGCGGCTTATTGTTGTTGCGTGTCGGCGACCCGAGGGGCGGCATGCGCTTTCGCTTCACGGCCTACACCGACAAGCTGGCGATGTTCTGTCGCGGCCACGGCATTGTGACCACTCACTGCCGCAGCATTGAAGAATGGCGTGCGTTATTGCGAGAGCGCGGCTTCGAAAGTCATGCGGTACCGATGAGCCGGGGAACTCCATTTGCCAATGTGCTTCTGACCGCACGCGCTCTCTGACGCCGCTCAGCCACGCGGCGTACCGCTACAGCTTTTTCAGGCTCGCGCAGACGTCAGTCCACCCATAGTAAGCCGACCCAGCCCGAGCAGGCCGATCAAGATCGCTTCGGCGAGGATCGCGAGCAAAGATGCCGCGATCAGGCCACACAGTATTGCTTCCTGATTTAGGGGCACGGTGTAGGAATACGCTGCCATCGTTTCATTCAGAATTTCCTCGTCTGGATAAAACGCGACATGGAAAATGCGGCTATACAAAGGGTGATTCATTGCATTGGTTTCGAGCGCGAGCTTCTTGAGACGAACGTAGATCACCGCGACATTTTTCGCCTCATCCTTAAACACCGCATCAGAACTTGATTCGTGATGCGCGATCAAGGCCTCTATGCTGCCACCAAAATACAAGTTCGCCGTGCGCTGAAAGCCTGCGAAATTCTTCTGCGCCTCGATATAGTGCGCGCTGACCCGCTTGGAATATTGGTCTACGAATCCAGGCGCCTGAATGCCGATCAATAGGCCGAGCGCGAACAGGATAAGTCGCAGATACGCCCGTAGCACCGCATCACGCTCCGGCGGATGCGAACGTCGTGCATTCACTCCGAAGCGGATGGAGCGACATGATTTAGCTCATGTCTCGCAATTCGCTACGGAGCCGCGCGTGCGCGGGGAAACGGATGCGCCGGCTGCTGCGTGCGCTGCTCTGCGATAAACGCGCGCGCCGCGGCGCAGTACCAATCGACGAATCGCAACACCCTAGCTTCCGTGATCTCCGAGTACGGACCGGGCACGTAGGCGATGGAGTTGATGCCGCGCTGATTGTTCTCCGCAAGCCAGCGATCTTCGTTATTGGTCGAATTCCACACTTCAGTCAGTCGTGCAAGATCGTAATCGACGCCCTCGACTGCGTCCTTATGCACGATCCACTTCGCAGTGACCACCGTCTCCTGCGGTCCCGTGGGCAGCGCCTGAAAGAGAAACGCATAGTCACCCACCGCGTGATTGAAGCAGTTCGGCTGCACCGCCCACCACATCGTGCCGACATCGCCGTCGCCCACGGCACCGAGCTTCTTCGTCACAGCGGACTTGCCGTCAACTGTAATCGATACCACGCCGTCCGCGAGCGCAAAACGCCCGGCTTCGAAATCGGCGCCGCGCGTCGGTCCGTTCTTAAGCCCCCGCGACTCGCAACGCGCCCAAAAATCGCGCAACCATGGCTCCGGTTCCTGGTAGATATCCTGGGTCGTGAAATCCCGGAAGGAATGCATGAGCTGCAGATGGCGCGCACGACAGTGGTAGCATTCGCGCGCATTCTCCATGACGAGCTTCCAATTGGCGCGCTCGACGAGCGTCGCCGAATAGGCAACCTTGCCATTGCGCAGGTCATGGGGGCCCAGAAGCGGCTCGATGCCCGCGCGTATCGGCGCAAAGTCCGGCGCGGCTTCGCTCAGGCAGACAAAGATCACACCGGCGACGCATTCGACGCGCGCGGGACGCAGGCGATAGTCCTTCGTACTGAAGCTGTCCTGCATCCGGCCGGCGCGCAGCAACTGGCCGTTCAGGTCGTAGGTCCACTGATGATAAGGACATACCAGTCGGTGTGCGTGGCCGCGCTCTTCGGTGCAAATTTGCGCGCCGCGGTGCCGGCAGCTATTGAAAAACGCGCTTACCCCGCCGTCTTCGTTGCGCAGTATGACAATGGGTGATGCGCCGACAGTCATGGTGATGTAGTCGCCGACTTTCGGAATTTCGATCTCCAACCCCGCCTGCAACCAGTGGCGATTGAAAATGGCTTGGATATCAAAATCCAGCACCGCAGGGTCGGCGTACAACGCCTGCGGCAATGAGTGGCCGGGCGCGCGCTCGCCGATCAGCGTCTGCATCCTATCCACAATCGTCATATACCCATCCTCAGCTTATGTCGCAATTCGCTGCTCACTGCAGCGGCGGTTGATTAAAACACTATTATGCTACAAACATTGTCGCTCAAACCGCAGATTTGAGGGAGCTAGCGGGCGAATCGGGATTGACCGCATGAACGTCTGCCTGCCTTGCCATTGCCCGGCGGCTGCCGTAGTAACCGTTCACAAGGTCACAGCAGAGCTTGTGGCGGCGCCGAGCCGCATGGGGCGCATATGCCACAAAGCAACAAAAGTCAGTACGGCTGCTGAGGAGAGATAATAGCCAACGAAGGCAAGGCCGTAGCGCCCGGCCAGCGAAGTCGCGATGTATGGCGCGAGCGACGCACCCAGAATGCCCGCCAAATTGAACGCGAGCGATGCGCCGGTATAGCGCACGGCGGTGGGGAACAACTGCGCAAGCGCTGCGCCGAGCGGGCCATAGGTCAACCCCATGAGAGCCAAGCCGAGCGCCATGAACGTGCATACGCCGAGAAGGCTGCCTGACCCAAACAGCGGCCCGAAAACGAGGCCGAATGCTCCGATAGCCGCGGTCGCGACCATCAACACTGGTCGGCAGCCGCGCCAATCGGCAAGCACTGCAGACACTGGAATCGTAATTGCAAGAAACAACACGCCGAACATTTGCACGAGAAGAAAATCCTTGCGCGCGAACCCGAGAGCCCGCGTACCCCAACTGAGCGCAAATACCGTCATCAGGTAAAAGAGCACGAAGGTCGCCGTCGCGGCGCAGGTGCCCAGCACTAGCGCGCGCTTATGCATGGCGAAGACGGTGATCATGGGCAGACGAACGCGCTCGTTGGCTTCGACTGCACGCCGGAATGCCGGGGTCTCGGACAGACGCAGGCGGATGTACAAACCGACGATCACAAGAACCGCGCTTGCAAGGAACGGCAGGCGCCAACCGTACGCGAAGAACTCCCCTTCGGTGAGCTCTTGGCTCAGAAGTAGAAAAACGCCCGTCGAGCATAGGAAGCCTAGGGGAGCCCCCAGCTGTGGAAACATTCCGTACCACGCATGCTTTCCGGGTGGCGCGTTCTCCGTCGCGAGGAGTACCGCCCCGCCCCATTCTCCCCCAAGACCGAGTCCCTGGCCGAAGCGGCAGACCGCGAGCAAAAGCGGCGCCAAGACTCCCGCGACGGCGTACGTCGGCAACGCCCCGATGAGCACGGTCGACATCCCCATGGTCAGTAATGCCGCCACGAGCGTCGCCTTGCGGCCGACTCGGTCGCCGAAGTGTCCGAAAAGCGCCGAGCCGATTGGGCGGGCGAAAAATGCCAGAGCAAAAGTCGCGAGCGACTGCAGTGTCGCGGATGCAGTATCCGTCGACGGAAAGAACAGGCGGGGAAACACCAGCACCGCGGCAGTGGCATAGATATAAAAATCGAAGAACTCGATTGTAGTGCCGATGAGGCTTGCGAAAAGCACACGTGCCGCACTCATGAAAGCAGGAGCTCCTCTTTTGTATCGGTGTAGGAATGTCGCAAAAATTTGTCAGTTGGCGCTTATTTGAAAGAATTGCACAAATCCGCTGACTGTCCAAACTCAGCTTCAGGTCAATGGGACCATTTCCGCGCATGACGCCTGCTTAAGCCGCGGTGCAGACGGGCATGGCGTTTGCTCCGAGACAGGCTGCTCGGGGCAGCTTATAGATCGATCCAACTGACCATGCGACAGGAGAGGACCATGAAAACCATAGGATCTTTGAGTTTGGCGGCAGCATTGCTCGCGGGCACGATGGCGATGGCGCAAACACCCCCGCCGAATGATTCGGGCAGCGGCAAACGCCGGTTGCTTCTAACTACGGCGAAGCCTCATCTACGGATGATTTCGTAACGGGAGTCCAATATGAAAGCGAAAGCATTGAGCCCGTCAGGTTTTTGTGTTGAGAGGAACCCGATGACGACGGGATTTTTCTCGCCTCTCAGCGAGGATGGGCTGAAGGCGCCTAGCTGGTTTGGGCCAAACCGGCGCTGAGCCGCCACTCCATCCACTTTTTGATGCGCTTGGCATCGGCAACGCGCGTGTACTTACCGAACGAGTCGAGCAGCACGATCACTATAGTGCGGCCCTCAATGATCGCCTGCATGACGAGGCATTTACCCGCTTCGCTGATATATCCGGTCTTTTGAACGATGATATTCCACGTGGGATTCGAAACCAAGGAATCCGTATTGCGGAAATCCAGCATCCGTCGGCCGGCACGCACCGCGTACCCCTTATCGGTTGAAAATTCGCGGATGAGTGGATTTTGCGAAGCCGCCATCACAAGCTTGGACAGGTCTTCCGGACTTGCGACGTTGTCGCTCGATAATCCCGCCGGATCAACGAAGCGCGTATGGGCCATGCCGAGCGCCGTCGCCCGCGCATTCATCGCCTGCACAAACGCGGGCACACCCCCAGGATAATGGCGCCCTAACGCGTGCGCGGCACGATTTTCCGATGACATCAGCGCCAGATGCAGTAAATCTCCGCGCGACAGCGTGGTACCCGGCAGCAGACGCGAATATGCACCCTTGCCCCTTGAGACATCCTCGCGAGTAACCTCAATCGGCTCATCGAGCGGCTGCTTGGCTTGCAGCACTACGAGCGCGGTCATGAGTTTGGTAATCGACGCGATCGGCATCGCGACGTCTGCGTGGCGCGAATATAGGACCGACGAGTGTGTCGCATCCAAAATGAAAACTGAACTTGAGCGCAGATCCGGTTCATCCAGCGCCGCCTTGCGGACATGCGTGGCCGCAAGACGTGGCGCCAAGGCGCTGCTATCCGGAACTGAAATCGTGCTCGGATTGCTCTCGGAAGCAAAGGCCTGACCAAGCGAGGCGGCAAAAAGACTCGCGGCCAAAATCAGGAGGCTTCGCTTCCACGCCATCGCCGACACCGCTGTAGCCATTTTTTGCACCGCAGAAGTATAGATTGGGCTCGTCACGCGGGGAGTGAGTCGCATCACGGCGTCAGGGTCGAAGGCCGTGCCCATTTCTCGCATCGCCAATCAACCGGCGGCAATCTGTTCAATTGCGCGCGCGAAAACCTCGACGGGCTGGCCGCCCTGGATCAGGTGTCTCCCGTTAAAGATTACGGCGGGAACGGCATGAATCCCTTGGTCGAGATAGAAACGCTCGCGCTCATGGACCTCCTCGGAGTACTCCCCTGAAGCGAGCATCTGCGCCGCCCGCGCACGATCTAAACCAACCTCCGCAGCGATGTCGGCGAGGATCTCGCGATCACTCACATTCTTGCCAGCCGTGAAGTACGCCGCGAACAGCGCGTGCTGCAGTGCCTGCTGGCGGCCCTCGAGCTCGGCCCAATGCAGTAGCCGGTGGGCGTCAAAGGTGTTGAAGATCCGCGTGCGCCTGCCCATCTCGAACGTGAACCCGAGTTCCTCGCCGCGCGCGCGCAGCGCTTCGCGACTGCGCTCGAGCTGCTCTGGACCCGAACCGTACTTTTGACGCAGGTGTTCGGAGACGTCCTCCCCGGCAGGACCCATCTGCGGATTGAGCTCAAAAGGCTGAAAATGCATGTCGGCGGTGATCTCGCCGCCGAGGCGGCGCAGAGCCTCTTCAAGCGACTTCAGGCCGATGACACACCAGGGGCATGAAACATCAGACACAAAATCGATCTTGATCTGCTTGGTCATCAGAGGAAGCCTGCCCGCGTTCAACTCTTCAGCCGGTATCCCGTTTTGAATATCCATGCTACCACGGCAAGGCAGGCTGCAAAGAACCCGAGCGTCATCGCCAGACTCACGCCGACGCTCACATCCGAAGTCTCGTAGAAGCTCCAGCGAAAACCGCTGATCAGATAAACGACCGGATTGAACAAACTGAATGTGCGCCACGCGGGCGGCAGCATGTCGATCGAATAGAAGGCGCCGCCGAGAAAGGCCAAAGGCGTGACGATCAGCATGGGAATAAACTGCAGGTGCTCAAACCCTTTCGCCCAGATCCCGATGATGAATCCGAACAGGCTGAAGGTCGTCGCCGTCAGCACCAGGAATGCGATCATCCACAGCGGATGCAGGATCTTGAGCGGTACAAAGAGCGCCGCTGTGGCAAGGATGATCAATCCCAAGATGATCGACTTGGTCGCCGCCGCGCCAACGTAGGCAATAACGATCTCCAGATACGACACCGGAGCCGATAAGAGCTCATAGATCGTACCGGTGAACTTTGGAAAATAAATACCGAACGAGGCATTGGAGATGCTCTCAGTGAACAGCGCCAGCATGATGAGACCCGGCACGATGAAGGCCCCGTAGCTCACGCCGTTGACCGCTGCCATGCGCGATCCGATGGCGGAGCCGAAAACCACAAAGTAAAGCGAAGTGCTCATGACGGGCGTGAACAGGCTCTGCCAGAGCGTGCGGCCCGCTCGGGCCATCTCAAAGTTGTAGATCGCCCAGACCCCGAAGCGGTTGAAGGAGATGCGATTTGCACGTGCACTCATGTGCGCTCGCTCACCAAGCTCACAAAGATATCCTCCAGCGAGCGCTGCCGCGTATTCATATCGGTGAACACGATCCCGAGGTCGCTCATGCGGCGCAGCAGCTCGTAGAGGCTCGCGCTCTGTGTTGCACCGAACGTGTATTCAAGTTCAGTACCCGCGGATTTAAGCTCCAGGTGCCAGCCGGCAAGCTCCCGCGGGACGGTTTCCAACGGCACGGCCAGGCTGAGGGTCAACTGCTTCTTACCGAGCTTTTTCATGAGCGCGGTCTTCTCGTCGACCAGGATCAGAGCGCCTTTGCTAATCACCCCGATCCGATCAGCCATCTCTTCCGCCTCTTCGATGTAGTGGGTGGTGAGAATGATGGTCACGCCGCGCTCACGCATATGGCGCACCAGCGCCCACATGTCGCGGCGCAACTCCACGTCGACGCCCGCGGTCGGCTCGTCCAGAAACAGAATCTGCGGCTCGTGCGCCAGAGCCTTGGCGATCATCACGCGGCGCTTCATGCCGCCGGAGAGCGTCATGATTCTGTCGCGGCGCTTTTCCCACAAGGACAGATCGCGCAGTACCTTCTCGATGTGCGCTGGGTTGGCGGCGTGTCCGAAGAGCCCGCGGCTGAAGGTGACGGTAGCCCACACCGTTTCGAACGCGTCGGTGGTCAGCTCCTGCGGCACGAGCCCAATCTTCGAGCGCGCCGCCCGATAATCGCTGATGATGTTGTGGCCGTCCGCGACGACCACACCCGTCGTTGGCGTGACTATCCCGCAGACCACGTTGATCAGCGTGGTCTTGCCTGCGCCGTTCGGGCCCAGCAAGGCGAAAATCTCCCCCCGGCGGATATCCAGATTGATGCCCTTGAGTGCCTGCAGACCCGAGGCGTACGACTTGGTTAGATTTGCGATCGAGATAACGGGCGGCATGTATTCGCAGTCTGGGAACGGGAGCACCTAACAGATACCATCGGATCTGGATCTAATGCAAGCCGTAGCAATTATCAGGAACCTTTCGCTTGGACGATGAGCCACACGCTCCGATCTTGATTCCGCCTGCTGCGCTGGCCGCGGACGTCCTGCGAGGCGTCATCGAAGCCTTCGTGCTGCGCGAGGGCACCGATTACGGCGAGAAGGAGTTCTCCCTTGAGCAGAAAGTCGTGCACGTGATGGGCCAGCTCGAGCGCGGCGATGTGCAGATTCTTTTTGATCCGAACTCGCAGACCGTAGATCTGGTCACGAGCCGGGCTCTGTCAAAGCGCTAGACGGCGCCGGCACGGCATCATTTGCCCGACTTGGACTTCCAGACTTCCAAAGTATCGGGGGAGCCCTGCGCGCGAACGCCGTTGTCTGTCAATATATCCTCGGTCGCCGCGACCATTTCCTTGCGCGGGAACACGAGTGCCTCGCCGCCCGTATGATCGAACTCGAAGGTGACGAACTCGTCCTTGAGATCCCGCAGCAGCGCCACCAAGTGCCGCAAGCTGCGCACTTTTGTGCCGTTGACCGAGTACAGGACTCCTCCAGAGGGATTGGAATATCCGATCGCGAGCTTGTTTGGAAAGAACGGCGAAGAGACGAGCACGAGTTCCTCGAGCTCTGCATCGGGCGCATCACCACGACGCGTGACGAGCGGACTGCGGACGAAACCCAATGCGCCCAGCATCGTCGCGTTGACAAGTGCGACGTACTCCTGAGTCGCCTTCGAGAAGACGAGCGGTCCGTACACAAAATAAGGCGGATATTCGCCATCCAGCATGGGTATGAGCAAGGGCCGGTTCGGTGAAACCGGAAGCTGAACGACCAGTGACTTGCCGGCGCGGACAATAGTCAGCGTCACCTTGCCGTTAACGGCAACCTTTTGAATGAGGTAGCGAAAATTCACCCGCAGGTCGGCGCCGAGCTTCACCATCCCCTGGTCGTCGATCGGCGTATTGGCGATGCGGGTAATGACGTCCCACTCTTTCAAGGGATAGGCAGCATCGCTGTCAAACGGACGATGCACGACCATACCTTCTACGGATTTGTCCAATTTTAGGAACGCGCGCAATGCTGGATTCTCAAGCGTCTGCAGATCGTCAAACATTGCTGGTTTGCCGTCGTAGCGCCCGTCCGCGATGTCCTGCAAGAAGAGTTCAATCTCCTCGTTCGGGATGATGTAGCCGATATTTTGCGCGTCGTTATAGCGGCTGAATGCGAGCCCGATCATCTGGTCACCGGCGACCGCGGGACCACCGCTGTTGCCCGGATTGATTGCGGCGTCTATCTGGATGCGCAGGCCGGATACCGGAAAGTTGTAAGGTACGAATTCGATGCGCGATACGATGCCCTTAGTGATCGAGAGCGAAGTGCCGCCGGCCGGAAAGCCGTAGGCCAAAACCGCATCTTTGATCTGCGGCAGCACAGCCGCGCGCGCAATGGGCGCGCGCGCATTGAAAATTGATTCATCGTCGAGCTTGAGCACGGCAAGATCAATCCCGTGGGCGACGGCGACAACCGTTGCAGAGATCTTGTCGCCTGACTGGTTCGGCTGAACCTGCACTTGGCTGGCGTACAGCACCGCGTGCGCGTTGGTGAGGATGCGCTTGCCTTCGATGATGACGCCCGATGCGGTGGCTTCAGTGGGCGCCTGCTTGCTCCACGGGCGGGACGGATCCGGATATCGCATCGTCGAGAAAACTTTCACGACGGCATTTGCGACATTCGATGGAATGCTACTCGCAGCCGCGGCCGTGTCGGTATTCGTCACAGACGCCGCGCTCTCGCTGCTTTGTGAGCTCGCCTCGGCTGCGGAAATATTTGAAGCGTGGCAAATGACTGCCAATAAAAACAAATACAAAGCGGAGACGAGATGCGCAGATTTCATGGCGCGATTTTCTAAATCCATTAGCGAGCCAAGCTTAGCGGTTGGATACCACTTATGTCGCGTGATTATGTCATGTGACGCCGGATGGCGACGGTGTGCGCTCTACGCGCAATGCGTGTAGCTTTCCCGGCCGCGGTTCACATATTCGAAAGTTTCGGGGGACGAAGGCGCTGCGACTCGGTCGATGAGAGCGCCAGAAGCATCAATACGCAATCTTCGGACGGATCTTTGAAAAATCCGTACCGCGTCGGTTTGGTTTCACACCAGCTTCTGACGGCGGCGCACTCGTTCGCGGGTTTTGCGTCGCTCGAAGGCGCTCGCTGTGCGGCTTGGGAAGGCTATGCGACTCAAAAAAGCCATCGCGCCAGCAGCGGACTCTGTGTGCGGCGCAACAGCTTACGCAGCGGCGCCCCCGCCTCGTGTCGTCCTGTCGTGCGTACTCGTTCTAGTCGCGCTTTCCGCCTGCGGGAGCGTACAGACAACGACTTCGGGTGGCATAGGTTCCACGGTGCAGTCCGTTGCGGATCCAGAGGTCCCCGTTGTTACTGGAGTCCCGCCGACGGCGGCGCAGGTGGGCATCACTTATAGCTACACGCCTGCGGTTTCCGATCCGCTGAGTACTGCGCTCACCTTCAACATCACAAATATGCCGGGCTGGGCGACGTTCAATAGCGCAACGGGCGAGCTTCAAGGTACACCGAGCGCCGACGATGTCGGTGCAACCAACGAAATTGAGATCAGCGTCTCCGACGGCGTGGGCATAGCAACAGTCGGACCTTTTCGGATCACGGTCAGTGCACCGGCCTCGACTCCGCCCTCTTCGCCACCGACAATCTCCGGCACGCCGCCGGCTAACGTCATTGCCGGACAAGCGTATTTATTTGCGCCCTCGGCGTCTGACCCGGCCGGCAATGCACTCACCTTCTCGATCATCAATCGACCCTCATGGTCGACCTTCAGCACGAGTACGGGGCAGCTAACCGGGACGCCCAATGCCGCGAACGTTGGCAGTTACGCAAACATTACGATCAGCGTGAGCGACGGGATCCTGACCGCCTCGTTGCCGGCATTCACGGTCACCGTGTCTGCATCCGTCACCGACGCGCCGCCCACGATCACCGGCAATCCGGCGACATCGGTCAATGCGGGTTCTGCATACAGCTTCACGCCGCGGGCCAGCGACCCCGACGGCGATGTGCTCACTTTTTCCATCCAGAATCAGCCGTCTTGGGCAAACTTTGATTCCGAGACGGGGCAGCTGTCAGGGACGCCGCTCGCGGCCAATATCGGCAGCTACCCTGACATCCTGATCAGCGTCAGCGATGGAACGCTGACGGCGTCGTTACCCGCCTTTACGATCAGCGTTTCCCAAACTTCCGCCGCGGGACCGCCCACGATCACCGGCAATCCGGCGACATCGGTCAACGCGGGTTCGGCATACAGCTTCACACCCAGCGCCAGCGACCCCGCTGGCAACGCATTGACCTTTTCCATTCGGAATCAGCCGTCTTGGGCGAACTTTGATTCCGAGACGGGCCAGCTGTCTGGGACGCCGCTCGCGGCCAATATCGGCAGCTACCCTAACATCCTGATCAGCGTCAGCGATGGGACACAGTCGGCCTCTCTGCCTGCCTTTACCATCACGGTCTCGCAGCGCGCCGTCGACCAACCGCCGACGATCGGGGGAAACCCGGCGACATCGGTGAATGTCGGCTCGGCTTACAGCTTTACGCCGAGCGCCAGCGATCCCGAGGGGCAGCCCCTGACATTCTCTATTCAGAATCAGCCCTCATGGGCTGCGTTCGACACGGGATCGGGGCAGCTCTCTGGCACACCTACCGCTGGGGATGTCGGCAGCTTTTCGAACATCATCATCAGCGTAAGCGACGGCACGCTCTCGGCTTCTCTGCCGGCTTTCAGTATCGCCGTGACGCAGATTTCCACCGGGGCGGTCACCGTGAACTGGAGTACTCCTACGCAGAACACGAATGGGACGCCTCTCGTGAACCTCGCGGGCTTTCGCATCTTCTACGGCACCGATCCTAACAATCTAAGTCAGAGCGCGCAGATCGCCAATCCGGGTCTCACGTCTTACGTCCTATCAGATCTCGCGCCGGGCACCTGGTACATCGGACTCTCCGACTACACGGCAAGCGGCGTCCAGAGCAGCCTCTCGAATATCGCAAGCACGACTGTCCATTAATTCGCTTCTTCTCGCCCGAGTGATCGATTAGATCGGCGCGGCGCCCCGCGGCGCGGGCTGCGCGTGGCGAGCGCTTCTGCGAAAATGCGGCATGGCCGCCAAAAAATCACCTGCTCTGCCCCGTTGGAGCCTGGCAGTCCCCATCATTGCGATCGCGGTGCTGGCTGCCGTATGGGGTCGCACACCTGCGGTCTGGCTCGTGTTTACCATCATCGCCACACTGATCGCGGCCGTGGTGGCGGCGGTGCATCACGCCGAGGTCGTGGCGCATCGCGTCGGAGAACCATTTGGCTCTCTCGTTCTGGCCGTTGCCGTCACCATTATCGAAGTGTCACTTGTCGTGTCCCTGATGCTCTCGGGCGGAACATCCGCCTCGACTGTTGCGCGTGACACGGTATTCGCTGCTGTCATGATCGTGTGCACTGGCGTGATCGGTCTGTGTCTGCTCGTCGGCGGGCTGCGGCACCACGTGATCGCGTTCCGAGTCGAAGGCACAAGTCCGGTGCTGGCGACGCTGGCCGCGCTCGTAACTTTGACCCTTGTGCTGCCGACGTACACGACGTCAACCCCCGGGCCTACGTTCTCCCGATCGCAGCTGGTGTTTACTGGCCTCGTATCGCTGACGCTGTACGGCGTCTTCGTCTTTGTGCAAACCGTTCGCCACAGGGATTACTTTCTGCCCGCCGATGTCGGTAATGAGGCGGCGCACGCTCCCCCGGCGACGACTCGAGTCGCACTTTTCAGCATGGGTCTGTTGCTCATCTGCCTGGTGGCGGTGGTCGGGCTTGCCAAAGCCCTTTCGCCCAGCATTGAGGCAGCAGTCATCGCGGCCGAGGCGCCCGCCGGCGTCGTGGGCATTGCAATCGCGTTGCTGGTACTGCTGCCCGAGAGTTGGGCCGCCGTGCGTGCCGCTGCCGCGAACCGGGTGCAGACCAGCATCAACCTCGCACTCGGCTCCGCGCTGGCGAGTATTGGACTCACCATACCGGCCGTCGCTGCGGTCTCAGTACTATGGGACTTGCCCCTCGCCCTGGGGCTCCCCGCCAAGGAGGTCATCCTCCTCGCGCTGACCTCGATCGTAGCCACGCTGACGCTCGGCGGGGGCCGTGCAACCGTATTACAGGGCGCCGTGCATTTGGCGCTTTTTGCCGTGTTTCTATTCCTGGCAATCGTGCCGTAGCAGATCCGGCGCTCTTGCAGTCTCTACTTTCGTCGCGCAGGGTCAAATAGCTCCGGCGCGTCCGCGTATCCGCCAGCCTCCGCCTCGAATGGCTCCAACACTTCGTGGAGCCGAATCAACGCAGCCGCCTCCTCCGAAATCGGCGAGAAGGCCCCCTCAGGCTCGCAAAATAACTCGAAATCATCCTGCTCCGCGCCACAGAACGAGCACTGGTTAGTCCAATACAGTGGCCCGGCTTCGGCATGACCGAGCTGGTAATGCTGCGAAACGCCCTGCAGACGGCCCTGCACGGCTTCCGGGAAATACTCGATAAAGAATAAGAGTGCGCTTACTTCTGCGATTTCCCATACATCGGCCGCGGCCGACTCCTCATCTGCATCTTCATCGAATGCGAGCGTCTCGTGACCAGGGGGCAGTACGACGGCAACAACCGGGGTGAGCTGACCGCAGCAGCCACAGCGCTGCAACGCGCGGGCGATGCTGTACCTGCGCGATCGGTAGTTCACATGCCAAGAGCGATTTTCGTCGATGACCGGCATTACGCTGTGGACCTCTTGAAGTCCCCTTTGCTACAAGGCCAGATCATCATTTTGATCCTTGCGGTCCACATCGCAATCCTTCTGCGACGCACGTGCCTGAGTGCGCGCGGAATCCGGTGCTGCAGATGTAGTGCGCTGCGAATCTCGTAACTGCAGCCAGCTCTGACGGGCGAGCTTACGGAGCTCCTCCAGTTTACCGGCGCCACCGATGCCGGACACGCGCGCTACGGCGCGTTCTAGACGTGCCTTGACGCGTTCTCGATACTCTTCACGAATTCTCTCCGCGATTTCGCTCCTCTTCCCCTCCCTCTCGAGGCGCCGGGCAGCCACGGGTATCGCCGGTTCAGGCTCGCGATCGATGCCTCGTGCCTTGAAGCTTCGATGGTCAACGCGGACCTCCAGATTGGCGTCGCGCAACGCTTCATTCGTGAAATTCGCCCAGCGTTCGCGCACCGCATAGAGGTCCTTTAACTTGGAGCCAAGTCCACGTTGTAGCCGCTTCGGGTCACTTATATTCAAATCGGTCTTGGCGCCGAATCCCGTCGGCAAAACCTCACGGGTGGTCGTGAGCAAATGGGCGTGAAAATTGCGCGGATCGTTATAAGGTCGGGGCGCGTGCATTGCAAAATCGACTGCAAAACCGTGACGATCAGCGAGGTCCTGGGAGAATCTTTGCACCAAAGCGAGGCGCTGCTCGTGCGTCAGCTCATGGGGCAGCGAGACGAGGTATTCACGCGCCACAGCGGCATTCTTGCGCGACTCAACGAGCTCGGCAGCGTTCCACAGCACAGCCCGGTCACGCGTCCAGCTCATGTCGGCATTCGCCAAGCTCGACGGCAGGACGATTTCTTTGTGCATGACATCCGTGCGGCGCGAATAGTCGAAGACCTTGCCGGTGCGCTCATCGCGGATACGTTCACCGGCGCGATAGGCCGCCGCATAGGTCGAGCGTCCCCCAGTGCTGCGACCGAACGACTTTACGTTCAAGTAATAGAGGGCCATGGTGGGTGGCTACGGACTCCGCGGGCGCGCTACCGCGCGATCACGACTTGCGCCCATGCGCGCGCCGAGGCGGTCTTCAGATATCCGGTGAGGTCGGGCAGCTGCTCGATCTCCGAGGGCATCAGCGCCACTTCGGTCACATGTTGCTCGCTCACTTGCGTGGAACGTCGCGAACCGCGACCGCCAAGGAGTCCCTCACGATCCCGCCCACGCGTCAGCTGGCGCCGCACAATCTCGCGTTCGCCAATGAGACGAGAGGCGAAGTGCGACGTACCACCGCCCTCGCTTCCCGAGCAGCGCAAGATGAGTGTATTCCCGCAATTTTCGACAATGGTCTGTGCTTCGCCCGCTCCATACGTGCTCGATACCTGCGCAATTGACTGAAAACCAAGCACGCAGCGGCCGCCGAATTTTCGCAGCCGGGCGAGCGCGTCCTTGAGCCCATCGATCGCACCCAGGGCGTCCAGCTCGTCGACGACGAACCATAGACGCTGATCACCCTCAGGACGGCTCATGGCTTCAAAAATTGCCAGTCGAGTCCAGGTGGCAATGATGGCCCGTAGGGCGGCGAGCTGCCGGGCCTGATAGGGTATGAAGAGGACGCCGCGACCTGCGTCCACCCATTCCCGCACTGAAAACGTCGCTGCGCGCTGCGCTTGTACGTATTCCAGTGCCGCGACGCCGGAAGCGGTGACTGATCGGATCGATCCAAACATGCGCGCGTTATCGGGCTCGAGAAACGGCTGCGCAGGCGTGCCGGCGACGATCGGGCGCAGTTCGTCGCTAGTGGCAATGGCGATCAACCGCCACAGCTCAGTCGAATCGCACCGCCCTTTCTCGCTGCAGCGGCGCACAACTGCGCTTAGGAACGTGCGCGCATAACCGCGCCACTCACGCGCCGAGGAATCCTCGGTTGAAGGAATCAGGCCGCTCACGAGTTGTTCGACATCGTAGGGATGGCGAATCTCAGCGAACGGATCCCATTTCACCGAGTCTGCCTCAAAGGGATTAAGAATGACGTCACCGCGATAGCGGTCGTAAAAACGCTGCAGATATCCGCCGTCAGGATCTGTGACGATCGCTCTATCCCCACGCGCGAGCGCTCCAGTCAGGAGCTCGCGGATCGCAGTGGATTTTCCGGTTCCCGTCGTGCCGATGAGCTTGAAATGCTTGGTCTCATCCAACGCACCAATGGCCGCGCCCGCGAGAGTCAGGGGCACAGCCTCGCGCCGCCCTGACAAGCGAAGCGTCTTGCGCAGTGACTGCCGCTGCGAGACGACTTGCGTTCCGCGCCGGTGCGTGTCCGCGGCCGTCGTCCGCGACGCGACCAATCGACCGCCGATGATCAGCACGACGCCGAAGGCAAGCAGAAGCAAGAGCGTTTCCAAGCTCAATACCCCGCGACGACGAGATAGTCCGCCTGCCGCCCAAATGCCGGCGCATTGCGGTCCACGCGCACGCAGTAGCGCTCGGAATCGCCGCAGCGCCGTAGATCGATCCGTCCGCCGCGCTGTTCAAGCCGCGCCACTGCCAGGGCGAGTTCGTCGCGCCGTGCCGTAAGCCCTGCGATTTCGGAATGCGATGGCAGAAGCGAGCGAGTCGCAACGATAGTGATCGCGATAGTGAAGGCGCCGCCCAGCGTTATGGTGCCGATGCTCCATAGAGCCGAGCGCAGGTTTGCCACGTGGGCTAGGGAGCGCAAAGAACGAGCCGCGCCGTCGATTTCACTGGCGACCGACCGCAGCTCTTCGACCAACGTGCGGCGGATCTCGTCGCGCACCACCGCGTCGAGATCTTGGGTATGTGTGCGCAATCTCTGTAGCGCAGCATCCGCAAGGCTCTGGTGCGTCTGCGCAGTCTCCATTAAAAGACCACATTTCATGGTTTCGTCGTTCACGTGGATCTCTCCGGCGGCTCACTCGCACTGCGGTGCGTCGCAGCCGTACAAGTCCGTTCGACCCGCATGCGCGGGCTGCCGCGCCGCCGCGGAGCAGCCTGACGACTGCTGGCCGGCACGCAAATGAGACCAGTTTTGTTTTGCCTCGGTCTGTTCCGGGGAAGTGGCTGACCTGCTGCGCCCATACTCGCTATGTTGCAGGACAACTCTCAGCCATTCCGGTCGGGAGGCGACTTTGAGCAAGCCGGCAAGGTCCGGGAGCTGTTCAATTTCCGAAGGCAACAGCGCAAGCTCCGTACTGAAGTGTTCATTGTGGGATGACGATGCCAGCCACTCCGTAGGCCGTCGGGATCTTGATTCTGTCGTCCGCAGTACTTCGCGCTCGCCGATGAGGCGGGAGGCAAATCGGGATGTACCGCCGCCCTCGCTCGCCGAACATCGCAGGATGAGAGTATTGCCGCAGTTCTCGACGATCGTGTGTGCATCGCCTTGCCCGTAGGTGCTTGACACCTGCGCGACCGATTGAAAACCCAGGATGCAGCGGCCACCGAACTTCCTCAGACGGGCGAGTGCGTCCTTCAACCCATCAATCTGACCAAGTGCATCGAGCTCATCGACGACAAACCACAACCGCTGATCACCTTCGCCCTGGTTCATCGCTTCGAATACCGCAAGCCGCATCCACGCGGAAATTGGCGATCGCAACGCCGCGATCTGCCCAGCTTGATAAGGAATGAATAGCACTCCGCCTGAGGCGGAACCTGCTTCACCGGCGCGTCCGTCGCGAACCCACTCGCGCACTGAGAACGCCTTGGCGTGAGGGTCTTGCGCGGCGACGTATTCAAGCGCACCAACCGCGGAACTCGCCACGGAGCGGATGGAGTCGAACATACGTCCGTTGTGTTCCTCCAGGAAAGGTTGCGCGGGCGTACCCGCCACCAAAGTGCGCAGCTCGCTCGTCGTCGCAATCACCATCAGCCGATAAAGTTCAGCGACGTCGGTTACACCTGCCGCGTGAGCCTGACGGGTAACGGCACTGAAAAACGTACGCGCGTAGCCACGCCACGCGCGGTCTGGGCTTCCGTCATCGGGTATGAGTGCGCGCGCTAGCTGGTCCACGTCGTAGGCACTGCTCAGTTCGCGAAACAGGCTCCATTTCACTGAGCGCTTATCGAACGGATTCAGAATGACATCGCCACGCTGCGGGTCATAGAACCGAGCGAGATACCCGCCGTCCGGATCGGCAATGACTGCGCGGTCACCTCTGCGGAGCGCGCCATTGAGCACTTCGTGAATGGCCGTGCTCTTGCCGGTTCCGGTGGTCCCAATAAATTTGAAGTGCTTGGTTTCGTCCGGTGCGGAAAGCTCGACTCCGGCGAGCGTCAGTGCTGCTTCGCGCCCTCGGACGCAGCCTCGAGACTGCTGCGCGGTCCTTTGGCTGATTACAAGGGCGCCGCGCTGATGAGAGGGCGCCACCGAAAAGCCATCCGACAGGCGTACTCCGCAGAAATAACCGATACCGGCCGCTAGTGCGCCGCTAAATGCGAGATGCAGCAGACCGTCACTTGAGATCCCGAGCGCCTGAGTGAATGGGTTCGTGAGCGCTATCCCTACGGCAGCGGCGGTGGTGACTGGGACTGCGATGATGGGTGATAGCAAGAGTTTGGCAAGCGGCGCACGTCCGCGGACCAGGCCCGCGAGCATCGGCGCCGCGACTGCCGTGTAACCCGCCGCAAGGCCCCACCATCCGTGAATCAGCATCCGAATCCCCATTCGTTGCTGAGAGATTGCATGGCGCTCTCGAGCGGGCTCATGCCGATCCCGCCGCCGCCAGACCGCGCCGCTTGCGCGCCGGCTCGTACCAGATTTCTTTGATGTAGCGCTCGTGGCGCTCGACTCCGAACTGGATCACGACATCGACCAGCAGATACAAGAGACTCTTGATATCTTGGCGGGCAAGCTCGCGACCGCCTGGGCTCTGCTTGATGAGCAGAACGAGCTGCTCGAATGCGAGTTCCGCGCTCGTGGCGTGCACACTCGTGATCGAGCCTGGATGTCCAGAATTGACGTTACGCAAATAGTCAAAAGCTTCCTCCGACCGCAGCTCCGCCAGCAAAATTCGATCGGGCTTCATGCGCAGGCAGCACTCGAGCAATTGTTTGGGCGAGGTTCGCGCAAGGCCCTGATCATCTTTCGAATAAAACAAGCGCACGTGGTTGGGATGGCGATCGAGCACCAGTTCCTTGGCGTCTTCGATCGTGATGAGGCGTTCGTCAGAAGGAATCTCGCGAATCAACGCCTTGGTCCAAGTGGTCTTACCCGAGCCGGTCGGTCCCGATACGAGGATATTCTTGCGGCACCGCACCGCGAGCCGCATAAAGGCGATGTAATCGTGCGTGTCCAGCAGGCGCAGGAGCTCTGTCTCCGCGTCATCGAGGACGTCAGCGGCGCGCTGCGTCCTACGAAAGATCCCGCGCTGCGCGAGGTCCTCAACCGACCAAGCCTCATCGGAAGGCCGACGGATAGTAATGGCGACCGTTGCAGCAGTGGTCGCAGGTGGCAGGACAATCTGCACGCGTTCGCCGCTTGGTAAGGACGCCGACAGTAGCGGTGATGTTTCATCAATCCGCTGACGCGTCGAATTCGCGACCAGTCTTGCCAAACGACGACACCAGTCGAAATCTGCAAATCGCAGCTGTTCGCACCGCCAACCCGAATGTGTCTCGACGAATGCCTCTCCCGGGCGATTGATGCAAACTTCGGTGATGTTTGGATCGCCGAGAAGAGGCCGCAGCGCGCGCAGGTTGAGATCAAGCGCCGACGCGTCAACTGGCGTGGCGCTAGCGAGTGCGCAGTTCATAAACCGATCGGAAGTCGAGGTCGCGAGCGACGAACACCTGGATTCGATCGCCCTGGTTCTTGATGAGCGTCGGTGGAATGTTGATCGTGCTCTTCAAGACCTCGGTCATGACATCTACTGCGGGAGACGGACCGTAGATTACGGTGCCTCCGCTACCCGAATGCAGCGCTGACTCTAGCGTCTCGTCGATTACGGAGATTAGGATCGCCGCGCCGAACCGGTCCCAGAAGTGCCGAATTACTTCACCGGACAGACCTGATCGGCCCAGTGCGTCGGTTCCCGGGGAAGCGAGCGGAACGATGACCCCCGTCGGCGTGCGCGCTTCAGTCCAAAGCACGAACACCCGTGCGGACCCCTGTTGTACTTCGCTCTGCGTTTCGCCGACGAGCTTCGTACCGCGTTCGAGAAGCACGACCTTGCCGTCGACACTGAAGGTGTCGGTCGCCGTGATGCACGTCGTCATGCCAGGCAATGTCGTGTCGATTGCTGTTTCAAGCGTGCAATCAATAAATGCGCCCTTCGATAACAAGAAGCGTTGCGTGGGTAGGACACGCGCTTGCACTGCCGGAGTGGCGATCGGAGTGAGTAGCGCCGGCAATGTGGCCGAGCGTACGGCGGCCGCGCCCGATACGGCTGGGGAAACGTTACCTGCGTTGCCTAGAGCGCTCTGGCCGACGATGGCCTCGGAGGCCACGCGGTCACCGGATTGATCTGGTCCAGTAGACGTCAGCTCGGACTGCTTCGAAAATGCCGGACCCGACAATCGACGTTCAAAGGCGAGCTGCGCCGGCGTCTTAGTCGGCGTCACGGCAGCCGTTGAGGCACCGTAGGTGGGCACATTTCCGGCCATCGGAGCAACGACAGATTCTTTTTCCACAGGCATTTCCCGTATTGGTTCGACCGCCGCCGTTCCCGCGGCCGCCTGACTCAAGACACCATCGGGCACCTGTGACGCCATCCGCGGAGGGCCGATTCTTCCAAGAGAGGGCAACGGAACATCACCCTGCGCACGACTCTTGGATGCGGCCTGCGCGCTCTGCTGCGCGTGCGACTGGCGACTAATCGCCTGGGAGTAGTACCAGGCGAGCATGCCTAGCCCCAGAACCGACATAAGGCCGATCGCCATGATGCTGCTCACGCGAGACTGCACCGATCCCACGCCGCTGACCGTGGGCAGACCGCGCTCGCCAGCAACGCCGCCGAAGCTCACGGTGTCGCCTCTCTTCGCTCGCGCTGCACAGCAGGCACGACCGTTCCTGACTCCAAACGCTCGCCGGATCCCAGATAGCCTTTGTTGACAATGCAGCCCGTAAGACCGCCGCGGCGCAGAATCAATCGCCGCGCCACGCGATGCACGACGACCTCACCGTCCTCCATGCTGAAATTGAGCAGATATTCGGCGCCATCTTCGCTGCGAACAAAGATCGCCGGCAATTCCGCATGCGCATCGAAGCGCAAGCGCGTATGCACGCCGTCATCCGAAGCCGCGACCGGCCGCAGTTCCTCGTGCCCGCAGTACCAATAATCGGCGTTGCTCACACGACCCGTAGATCCGCGCTTGAATTCGTCATCCACACGCGCGGCGGCCGCGTCCGTGGGCGCATATTGGAAGCGCAGCGCGTAGATCGCGTCGGGTTCGATTGCGGCAGCCGGGCGACGCATCTGGGCGGTGTACTCAAAATGATAGTGCCGACGCGTCGTGAGCACGGTCAGGTTTGTCCCAACTGCCACGGCTTTAGGCTTTAGAAAAAGATGGTTGCTCTGGGCGACGAAGGACAGTGCGTCGATGTCGCCCGCTGCTAGTCCGACAAACTCCTCGCCTGGTTCAAATTCAAGATCGATTTCGTATCCGACGCAGCCTCGCAGCCGATACACCTCATCAACCTTGTACGTCGCTACGCGGATTCGCGGATCACCGCCGCCGCCCACGGGATAGACCTCAGCACGCAACGTGGACTCCCCAAAGATCGAAAGCCCAATGAAATAAAGCGCAGTGACGCCAGCACGCGCATAAGGCCTGAGTCCCGCAATCACGGCTGCACTCCTTTTCCCGGTGCAGCAGCAGTGGCAGCGCCCGACCCCGCCGCGCCGGCGGTCTCCGCGCTCACCTCCGGTTCGGGGCGGAATTCGATCACCTTGAATCCAAGCGGATTCCAACTGCGAGTCTGCGGGTTTTTGGAGGGTTCTGAGTAACCGTATTGCACGGTCGCAATCCAATGCGTCAATTGTTCATCCATCGCTCCGGCAGCGCGCTTGCCCTTGACGTAGCGAACCTGTGCAAGATCTGCAACCCCATTTCCCCTCTTGAAAAAGCTGACAGAGAGCACTTGGGCGCGCACGATCGACCCATCCTTGTAGAGATTTAAGGGCGAGGTTGGGTTTGCCGGATTCCACAAGGCGTACCAACTTTGATTGCGCAGGGGCGAATGAAATGCGCCACACTCCTGATAGTCGCTCTCGGCGGTGGAAAAATTGAAACGCTCGCACACGGTGACATAGTGAGTTAACAGATAACGCGTGACCGATTCGGCAACTTCACCATGACCTGAATATTCCGGGACGACGTCGACGACCCCTGTCGTGTTGTCAACGCGCACGATGAAGGGATCGACGCGCTTGAGCGGCATCAAGAGCATCAGAGACGCCGCGCTCATAAGTGCACAGAGCCATCCGCCACCGGCAGTCCACCACGCTACGCGCTCGCTTCTGCGAGATTGGGCCATGCGATCTGTCTCCCAAGAAGCGCCTTCGCGCCAATACGATTCAAGTTCGCCCTCAGTTGTCACGGGGCACCGTCGTGGCTTTTCGTGGCTGCAGTATCGGCGGGCGGCCCGGCCGCCACGGGCACATTAATCGGACGAAGTTTGCCGTCGCACCTGACGCTCGCAGCGGGATGTGCGGTGCACGCCACCAAGCACCCCGCCCAACACAGAATCCAGATCATTCTCATTTTTCCTCTCTCCTCATTTGGCTGCGTCTGACGACTAGGGACGCGGAACCTGCATCGTCGATTCGCGGGGCGGCGTGCTACGTCGACGCGTTGCTGCGTATGCAATGCCGCTTCTTGCCAGCCCCAAGCCGTGGCGCGCGCCCCAGTTCACCGCGAGGCTGACTGCGCCGTAGCTCTGCAGTGCCACGCCATGCGAGAGCGCGGCTGCAATTGGCATTACTTGACGCATCACGAGAAACGTCAGTCCGGATGCCATGCAAACTCTGATGGCGTCGGCGATCTGTATTCCGCCGCCTTGATTTGTAGCGGCCTGTGCCGCCGTGCTAACGAGCGTCATCATCAACGCCGCCGCGAGCACGGCGAGCAGCGTAATTAGCGCGTAGTTCGCCAACTGCCCAAGCCAAGACATGAAGTAGTGCTTTGTGGACTCAAACAGCAACAGCACGACGAAGAGTGGCCCTAAGGCCAGCAACACCGAAAGAGCGATCCGCGAGAGCGCTAGCAGGAATATCGTGTAGATGGCCGTGAGGCCCACCAATAAATAGACCGCAAAGCCGGCGAGATCATATGAAAAGCTGCCCTCGAGAATGCCGCCCTTCTGCATGAGCAACGCTCCTGCGTCGCCGCCGAGAAAAATGATCCGGTCGACAGTCGTCACTGCGTCATAGGCTCCGACCACGACCGCGGCGAGCTGCGCCGGCGCATTGAAAAACGTGTCGACGACGACGGTGTTATAGAGCCACAGGCGCAAGGACACGGCGAGAACGACCACGAGCGTGATAATCCGTTTCAAGCCCGCGGCGAACGGCTCCTCGATCTTGCCGGTCAGCTGCAAAAAGCCCCAAACCATGAGGTAGATCGTCGCGAGCGCGACGATCGCAGGCTCGAGCGCCGCCGCCACCCGCGCCGTCTGATCGCCAATATAGGTCGCCAGCAGCGAGTTGAGCCACGTGCTGAATTCCGCAAAGAAGCCCATAGCCGTACGACGCGTAACAGTCGTTACTAACGCTTCACAGACCCATCGCGGGCAAGGTTCGCAAGGACCCAATATCCGCTATGGCACGCTCACGCGCGCGCTGCCGGCGCGCCCACTCGTCGCCCTGAGCGGCTTGTCCGAGCACGTGGAGCTTGGTCTGCTCGTTCTGCAGCATGCCTTGCTCGGCGTCAATTCGGGCCCCGAGCTCGAGAATTCCCTTCTGATCGGTGGCTTGGGAGATTGCGTCGATGAGCAGCTGTAGCGCGGAAAAGCGGTTGCTTGTGTTCACTAGCGCCTCCTGCGCGACGGCTTGCAACAGTGCCGCGTTGCGCCGTGCCTCCTGCAATGCGCTCTGTTCGTCCGGTGACAACGCTGCGACCTGCGGCGCACTTAGCACGGCATTACTGTTTACAGCCGCGCTGACATCGGCTCCCAGAGCGTAACCTCCAGTTCCCTGCTGCGCCGCCTGCAGCTGCGCCGAGTTAGTCGGCAGGTAGTTGCGCACAGTACCGGAGAGGAGCTGTTGCATCCCACGTTGACCGGTCATCGACTGGTACTGCTGTTGCGCCTGCGCAAGATCCTGGCGCGCGGTGTTGAGGTCCTGCGCGAGAGTGTTGACTTCCGCCACGAGTTGCGCGATCGCCCCAACGTCGGTCACGGGTATCTGCGCGCGAGCCGCAAGGGAGACCACGCTCAGCAGCGAGATTGCAATTAGTGTCTTGGTCGATTTCGTGGCGAACATTGCACACCCTCCGTTTATTGGGTCAGTACAGAACTAGAGAAAACAGGTAGCCACGCGGCAGCGTCAGCGCCACATTCAATCATTAAGCGGTACATGTGCTCGACGGCGCTTGCTCGGCCTGAAATGACCGCGAGCTCCGCACAAAAGCCCTTAAGATCAAGCTGACAAACGACGCTGTAATGACCCTGCTTAACGAGAAACATTCGCGAGCCCGGCTCGAGCTGCTCCTTAACGAGCTTGAACTCGCGCTCCGTCAACCCGAAACCCGCCATGTATTCCTCGGCGTTCGCGTCGACATTTGGGAAGAAGATCTTTGTCGGCGTCTGCTCGACGATCGTGCGGCTGATCGAACTCTGAAGCACGTCACTTGCGCCTTGGGTTGCAAGACACATCACGCCGTTCAATTTGCGCCAAGTCTTCGGACCTTCCTTTGCAAAGTTAGCGAATGCAGGGTCTGCGAGGAGCCGCCAAAATTCATCCATCCAACACACGAGCCGGCGGCCGTCGAGGAGTCGGCGCACGAGATGGAACAGGTACAGCGTTACGGGTGGACGGATTACTTCATGTTCGAGGAAATCGGTGACGTCGAAGCCGATGACAGCGCGGCTGCTGAAACGCGTGACCACGGAGTCCTCCTTGTTGTCGAACACCCAGGCGTACTCTCCCGCGGTGCTTGCGCACCAGCGTGCCAGTCGCGCATAGATTCCCTCCGGATCGGTCGGATCGAGAAACTCGGTGAGTCTTGACAAGCGCCGCGCTGATGGCTCAAGCGCAAGGGTCCCACGCAGTGCTTGATCCAGGTCCGACTGCTCGCGTACGCTCAAGCCGCGCGTGTTACTTGTGCACGCCAAAGTCCGCAGCCATGATTTCAGGAACTCTTCATTGTCCGGCGTGCGCGCCAGTTGCAAAGGATTGAACCCGGTCGCTACGCCATTTTTCAGCGATAGATACTCACCGTCGAGAGCGCGCACCAGGATCTCTAGGCCGCGGTCCTTGTCGAATATCACTTGCGTTGCACCTTGCCGTTCGAGCATTGCAACCAGGAACCCGATGAACACGGTCTTCCCTGATCCAGTAGGACCGCAGATAAAGGTGTGACCCGTATCCTTGCGGCTGCCGCCATCGGCATCCGCAGGATTGCTGGCATGCAGCGAAAAGTAGTAAGGCGATCGGGCGCTCGTGACCAGAAGCGCGAGCGCCTCCCCCCAATGGTTCCCGGTTGCTCGCCCCGCAGGATGGTTGTGAAATCCAGCCATCGCGCAGAAGTTTCGCGAGGTGATCGGCGCCTTGCGTGGTCGCATTGGAAAATTTCCCGGCAGTTGCGCCCAGAATGCCGCCTCGATAGCAAGATCTTCGCGAGCCACTGTCATACCCGTATCGGCGAGAAGGCTCCGCGCCAGGGCGACGTGATCATCCAGAACCTTCAGGCGACTCGCATGCGGGCGATCTCCACTGCTTTCGACAATCTCAGCAAGCACTTGCAGGGAAAAGTGATGGTCACCCATGACAAACTGGTTGCTGGTCAGCGCATCGAGCGCCTCTTTCAATTCCTCTGCCTGCGAGATTGCAAAGTCCCCGGCATTCGCCATGCGATTGAACTGCCGTTGCAGAAGACCTTGTCCGGCTGCCTTTGTGAGAAAAGTGAAGGATTGTGTGAGCACAAATGCAAACGGCGCGGACAGCAGCCGGTCGTACATACCGACGACGCTCGGTGTCGGATACTCTTTGATGCCCAACATGGCGCCCACGCGAGTCGCAGTCGCCAAGCGGTACTCGATCGCCTCCGTTCCGAAAGACAGCCGTGTAGTTGCGAGCACGTCGTAGAGGGGTGCGCGCGGCAAGGGAACGGGCTGCCGTTCGCCATTGATGAGAGAGGCGAGAAATTCGAGAAGGCTCGAATAGACCCGATCGCCTCTCTTGTAAACACCCAAGGGTTCCGGCTCGTAACGTGCGAGCGAGGCTTCGAGGGTCCGCCCAAGCTTCTCGCAGGCAGCGAATGCATCCCGCAGGTCCGTTTCGCCACCATCGCGCTGCGCTTTCGCGAGCAGCTTGGAAACGAATCCAGTCGCGGCTCCGGAGGCCGGACGGTACACCACTGCGAGGTACCATTCGTTAACCATGAGTGTCTGGCCGACGAGACGCCCGGTGTATTTCTCATTTAGGATATCGGCAAAGCCCGTCGCGTTGCTTGCAGTTCGGGTGGCTACCTCCCGACGACGGACTACATGCACCCACAGCGCAACCTGGGCGCTGGCTATGTTTCGCCACAAAACATTCAGTCGTTCGTGCCAGGTGTTGAGCTGCTCGTCGTCGGCGCTTTCGAAGCTCGCGCCACCCAGACGAAATACCTGCACATAATCGCCAAACACGGTCTTAACGAGGTTCCCGGCGACGTGCGCTGCGTATGGAATGCGCTCGGCGGCAATCAACTCGCGCTTCAGGATCGCACTGCGTTGTAGCGAGAGCACCGCTATGCCACCTTCTGAGCAGCGCCGCCACGCACATGCACGACATCGCGACGCCGTGCGCGGCAGTTGGGCAAATCAAGCTCCAGCGGGCTGTAACTGCTCGCCTTCCAAAAGCGCAGATTTCCCAGGAGTGCCGCAAATCGCGTGCGGCCCCACAAGAGAACAAGATCAAAGAAGCGCGGATCGCGTGCGCACAGCAGCAAGCTCACCCCGTGGATGGGCGCAGCAAGCAACAGGCCGAGGAGATTTTTGGTCACCAGAAAAATTTCCATCGTAAAGACCAAGTTGAAAAGCAGCGCGGAGTACGTGACTCCCCAGCGCATGGGAGGACGTGTGGCTCCAACAAAGAGCAAATCGGCAGTCACGCCGGCATTGCGAACAGGCACGATATTTTCCGAAACGGTTCAGACGCCAAACATCCCACGCACCCATGTGACAATCTGAGGCGCCCCGAACGCGATTGCGATCCCCAAAATGGCCCCTACACACCAGCCCCACGACATTCGATTTGCCATCGCCATGCCGCCAAGAGCCATGATGAGGATCACCGCGATAGGTGTGAGCCAGGAAATGATGTTGCTCTGAAGCGCCGTGGCGCCGGTCAGAAATGGGGAGCTCTGCGCCATTGCGACCGTCGGCGCATCCAAAGTCGCCGCGACGATGCCGATCGCCATTCGGGTCCGCCTGAGTGCTGCGATGTTGAGTGGGCTCATAGTCGTGTTCCGAGTGATTTCGCTTTGGAATCGCAATCCCAACAGGATCCCGGGCGAGTGGCTAGCCATGTATTGAGGTCATTTGCAGCAGGTTTTGCGCTTGCACTGCGGAATCGATTGGGCTACCGGCTGGCGGCCTTGGATTCGCAAATGCGCGAGAATATTGCGTCGATGTTATTCTGTGAATGCGCCAGTAATGCAGCTTGCCCAATATTTAAAGCCTCGGGAGCCACGATGCGCCGCCGATCCTTTGTAGCCGCTCTACCTCTAGCCGCGGTCGCACGCACTGCGTTTACCCAGACGGCGACTCCCAAGCGCGCGGACACGCCTGCGCTCGACGGCGCACCACCCGGGATTCCAAAGTCCCGACGCGATACGCTTTGAACGACCGGACGTGCATGCAGGCGATCGGCGCAAGAGGCCCTTTCAGACCATCATCCCGGGCTTCGCCACGCGCAACGGTGCGCCATGGATGTCATTTGGCGTAATGGGCGGAGACATGCAACCGCAAGGTCAGACGCAGATCGTCGTCGACCGCGTGGATTACGGGCTCGATATTCAAGCAGCCGGCGATAGTCCGCGCTGGCATCACGAAGGCTCATCGCAATTGATGGGCGAGGATCCGCCGGAGCTTGACATTCGCGGATTACTGCGGCTTGAATCAGGTGTCCCGGAGGCGTCGCGACGCGCGCTGGCGGCGCTCGGTTGGCCGCTTGGCGCACCGGACGGCGGCTTCGGTCGTTACGAATGCATTGGACGGCGTACCAGCGGCGCGGACGGCTTCTATGGCGCGGCGAGCGAGATGCGCGCGGATGGAATCGCCCTCGCCTATTAGACGTTGGTGCAACGATGATCCTCGAGACACACAATCTTTGGAAGAGCTACGGGCGCTTCGATGCTTTGCAGGGAGTTGACATCGCCGTTCCCGAGGGAAGCATCTTCGCTCTGATCGGCGCAAGCGGCGCCGGCAAGACGACGCTCATCAAGCTCGTCATGAACATCCTCACGCCGACGCGCGGCACTGCCACGATTCTTGGCGTGGACTCGCGAGCCATCGGCCCGCAGGTGCTGCAAAACGTCGGCTACGTTTCGGAAAATCAGGAATTGCCCGGCCGGCTGCGGGTTCGGGAATGCTTTGAATACCTGCGGCCGTACTATCCGCGCTGGGATAAAAAGCTCGAGAGCGAACTGCGCGAGCAACTGCGCTTGCCCGAAGAGCGCCGCATTATCCATCTCTCGCATGGCATGCGCCTGAAGATGGCACTGGCGTGTGCATTGGCGTTCCGGCCGCAGCTGCTCGTGCTCGATGAACCGTTCAGCGGACTTGATGCGCTGGTGCGCGACGAGGTCGCTGCAGGCTTCTTGCAGCAGGCTGCCGGATTGACAGTCCTCATCTCCTCACACGAGTTAGCCGAGATCGAACGCATAGCGACGCACGTCGCATTTCTGAGCGCGGGCAGACTATTGTTTCAAGGCACGATGAGCGCCCTGCGAGAGCACGGGCGCGCCTTGGGTGCAATCACAAGCGCCGAGGATTCACCGCAGGGCTCGCTGCGGCCAATCTTCGTGAGCATGGCGCGCGCCGCGCGCGGTACCGCGGGTTAATCCAGCAGGTTGCGGCCACTTGATTACCCATATCGTCAGAAAGGATTGGAAGCTTCTGTGGCCGCTCGTCCTCTTGGTGACAGCACTGCAGATTCTCCTCGGCTGGCTATCGTTCAGATCTGGATTTCTTCCAGAGGACGTCATCGCGCGAACGCTGGTTCGCACGCTCGACGTGGCGTGGTATGTCGGCATCATCGCGTTGGTGGCCGCCGCAGTACATCAGGATCCCATCCCCGGCATAAGCCAGGACTGGCTGATTCGCCCGGTACTGCGGCGCGACCTGTTGTTTGCGAAAGTCCTGTTCGTAGCAGCAGCCATTCTCCTGCCGATGCTCGTTGTGGACCTACTCAATGCGCGCGGCGCCGGCTTTACGCTGTCACAGGCGCTCGGACCCGCGGCCGTGAAGGAGATCTACGTCCTCTTGACGCTCATTGTGCCGCTCCTTGCACTCGCGTCCGTAACTGAAAACTGGCCACAGATTCTCATCGGTTCAGCTGTGTTACTGGTGCTTTTTGCTCTTTGTCTGATCGCAGCGTCGTTCGCCATCGGGCCTGGACGGTGCCCGACCTGCGGCACGGGGCTGCGCTGGATCCAAAGTCTCATCGAGCACGGCGCCGTGCTTCTCGGAGCGCTCCTGATTCTGCGCCTGCAGTATTTCAATCGCCAAACATCTCGGGCACGCACGCTCATTGTAGTCGGCGTCATGCTCTTCGCATTCGCGCAACTGCCGTGGAATCTGGCTTTCGCGATTCAGCAGCGATTTTCCGTCGCGCCGGGAGAGGCCGCACCCGTCACGGTAAGCTTTGATACGACTGCCGATTGGGCTGCACTGGCGCCGAGCCACAAGGCACCGGAGCTCAGCGCCGCGCGCGCTGCGCGTGCTCTCCTCGCCGGGAATTCAGACGACGCCGCCGAGTTTGTGCGACGCCGCGCGCTGATTGAATCGGTACCCGTGCCGTTCGAGCTGCCGCTACGAGTGACGGGCATGCCACGCGACGCGCTCCTATACGTTGATCGTTCCGAAGTCCGCCTTGTTACGGTCGACGGCCGGGTTCTGTACGACTCTGCAGGCGTCAGTGAACTTGCGGGATTGGAAATGGCGAGCGCTGACGGCGCGAGCCACCAAACCATATACCTTCCGGCAGCCCTCTATCGTCAATGGTCGCAGGTGCCGGTGCGGCTCGAGGTCACGTATTCGCTCGCGCTCCTAGAATTGTCGGCCACCTACTCAATGCCGGCACCCGCAGGGGAGCTGCGCTCTGCAGAGCTTGGGCGGTGTCAGTCGCATCTCAAAGCAGATGCGAGCGAAATCAATCTGCGCTGCAAGCAGGTGGGTCGGGGCCCGCCGTGCTTCAAGGTCGTGCTGGAAGGGCCGAGCGGAGAGCGTAACCCCGAAAGCCAGGACTGCTCGCCGGATTACCGCCCTTTTGCGGCCCTTCTGTCCTCGTCATTGACCTACTACGGCATCGACGTGCCGGTGCGCGATACCACGGGTGTCGTGCAATACCCCGTCGCGACCGCGCAGATTCCGGAGTCGCGGCTCATCATCACGACGTATAGCGTACGCGATCATTTCGCGCGCACCGTTATTACGCCCAACGTAGAGCTCACTCAATTTCGGGAACAGCGCTAGAGCCGCGCGACAGCGGCGCTTAGGAAGGTTTGATCTGACTGTGGGGCGTTGGCAGAAACGGCCGCCCTACTATATGCGCACGACGGCATCCGGACCGCGCCGCAGGGCCCGGTCCGGATGCTGTTGTGCCTTTAAGGCGTCGACTATTACTTCATCGCGAGGCTGATGCGCTCGCTCCATGCTTTGAAGCGGACAGCCGATTCGCTGCGCTTCAGTTCGCGCCCTATCGCTTTTGCGCTCTTCTTGCCAGACAACTTGCGCAGCAGCTTCACGTGGGCAGCGGTCCAATAATTCGTCTTTTTACGGCGAGCCATATTCTAAGTTCCAATGGGTTGGGAAAACGTCCCATTCTAACCCTTTTGCACCACAAATGCCTAACAAAAAACAGCAAATATCACCGTCAATAAGCTATAGGCATACAAATAAGCATCAATTTTAGGGGCGCACACCAATTATTCGCCAACAAAACCGGGTTTACACGAAGTCCAATGAGGCTCGAGATTCATAAGATCGGCGATCATTGCAGTCCAACCGGTTTGGTGGCTTGCGCCACAGCCGCGGCCCGTATCCGCGTGAAAGTATTCGTAAAATAGTATGAGCTCCCGCCAATGTGGATCGTTGGCATATCGCAGTTCGGTCCCGTTACTGGGCCGGCGACCCGCGCCATCGGGAAGAAACAGGCTCTGCAGTCGATGTGCCAGATTGCGCGCCGCCTCACCTAAAGTCATCCATTGTCCTGAACGAGTCGGAAATTCCACGCGCAGTGATTCTTCGTAGAACAAGTGATAGACGCGCAGTACCTCAAGAATTAGATAGTTGATGGGCAACCATATCGGTCCGCGCCAATTGGAATTTCCGCCGAAGTTGCCGGTCGTGCCCTCGCCGGGTTCGTAGTCAACGGTGTAGGTGGCGCCCCCGGCCACATACATGAGCGGATGTTGCTCATGAAAGCGCGACATCGAGCGAATCCCAAACGGGGAAAGAAACTCTTCCTCATCGAAGAGTCTGTGCAATAGGCGCTCAAGCTGTTCGCGCGTGAGTACGCTCAAAAGATGCACCGTGCCATTCGCGTTCACCTGCAGCGAGCTTTGCAGCTGCGCCGGCCTGAACTTGGCGTCCCACTTGGCGCGGCGCACAAACCCCGAAAACTGCTCAACATCTTCGTTACGAATGATGGTGGCAGCCAGCATGGGCAGGAAGCCCGCCACGGCACGCACCCGCAGGGGTTCAACCTTGCCGGCGAGTTCGACGCGATCGTAATAGAAGCCGTCCTGCTCATCCCACAGACCACTGCCGTCGGAACCGTTGACGGCCACCGAGATCGCGCCAAAGTGCTCGAGAAATTTCGATGCGAGGTCCTGGTAGACATCGTCGCTACGGGCGAGCTCGAGCGCCATTGACAGCATATGCACGCAGTAGAACGCCATCCAACCCGTGCCGTCGGCTTGCCGCAGAGCACCGCCGTTCGGCAGCGGCTTGGAGCGGTCAAATGCACCGATATTATCGAGTCCTAGAAATCCTCCGGCAAAGAGGTTGTTGCCGTCGCTGTCCTCACGATTGACCCACCAGGTAAAATTGAGAAGGAGTTTCTGGAAAGCCCGCTCAAGAAACCCCCGATCGGGCTGCTGACCGATTTCCAACAAGCGGTACACGCGCCATACGGCCCAGGGGTGCACCGGCGGATTCAGGTCCGAGAAGGCAAACTCGTATGCCGGAAGCTGTCCGTTCCTGTGCATGTACCATTCGCGCAGGAAGACCACGAGCTGACGCTTGGCAAGTTCTGGATCAATCTTGCTCAGGCAGACGCAGTGGAATGACGAGTCCCACGCGCAGAAATAAGGGAACTCCCAATTATCGGGCATTGAGAGCACGTCGCGCGCATACAGATGCATCCACTGGGCATTGCGCGCGGCGTGGCCCGGCGGCGGGGCAGGATGTCCTACATCGCCGCTGCTCCAGCGGCTCTGCACGAGGTTATAGAATTGCTTTGACCACAGAAGGCCTGCGTAGGCGGCGCGGACCACTTGCTTGCGCGCGGCATCGAGAGAGGGCTCGATGCGGCCTGCGTAGAATCGATCGGCTTCCGCCAACCGCTGCGCAAAGAGCTCCTCGAATCGCGCACCGAATAGCGCATTGGGATTCTCTGCTGCGCTCGTTAAGCGCAGCCGCAACGTGACTGTGCTTCCCGCCGCTATCGACAGGCGATAATGCACCGCCGCCTTCGTGCCCGTGGCTTCGGCGCTCACCGCGGCGCGCAGACCTAGAACGACGGCCTCGTGAATGGCGTCCTTAACATGTGCGCGCTCATTGGCGACTCCAAAAAGCCGTGCGCGATTAGTGTCGTTGTCCGTATACAGGCATTCGGGTGCGCCGTTCGAGGCTTCATAGGCGAGATGGTAGGTACCGAGCGTCTCGTGCACGGCAGTAAGGCGGGCATTTTCGCCGGCACTGATGCTCGGGCGCACGGTGGATTCCTCTTCGATGGCGCCCCACGACCAGGTATTACGAAACCACAGCGTCGGCAGCACATGAATGTCCGCCGCTTCTGGGCCGCGATTGGCAATCGTGAGACGGATCAGAATATCGGTCGGTGTTGCCTTCGCATACTCGATGCTGACATCGAAGTAGCGCTCTTCGGCGAAGATCCCGCTATCGAGGAGTTCAAATTCCGCTTGATCGCGTCCGCGGCGGCCATTCTCATCGATAAGCAGCTGATAGGGGTAGGAGCGCTGCGGGTACTTGTAGAGAGCGCGGCAGTAACTATGTGTGGGCGTTGCATCCTGGTAGTAGTAGAGCTCTTTCACGTCCTCGCCGTGGTTGCCCTGCGGCCCGGTCAGGCCGAATAGACGTTCCTTGAGTATCGGATCCGCGCCATTCCACAGGGCGAGC
>Ga0302325_10001735_pt1 | contig 54843 bp, 35 predicted proteins | sample Palsa_T0_2_FD_201948 | JGI IMG/M metagenome (GOLD analysis project Ga0302325, IMG submission 201948) | Peat permafrost microbial communities from Stordalen Mire near Abisko, Sweden - Palsa_T0_2 | ecosystem: Environmental > Terrestrial > Soil > Palsa > Peat permafrost | place: Sweden: Abisko... | reverse complement strand
ATCGGCTCAATCCAGGAGTTCTCTGATGGGGTTCGGTTGTTTTCGCTTCGTTATAGACTTTTTAATTCCTTCGCCATTCTAACATTCAGTCCTTCAGTTGTTCGTGAGACCTCCATCCTTTCCGATGGCTCGTATCCCAACCTAGTACGACTTCGGCTGACTTCTGCTCTGAGCGAAGATTCGCTCGCAGACCTCCCAGGGTAAGTGCATCCGCTTTCCGTTCATGTAGCCCCTGCATCTACGTCATTGTATTCTGTACAGTATCGGACTTTTGTCTCTGTTGCGACATCATCCATACAACCCCGCCTTATATGCAGTTCCTATTCGTAGGCTCGAACGTTTGCCGCCAGCTTCCTTCAGATTCGTGGTCGCCCACGACACCCTTGCTCTTGGCTAAGGCTCCCTTCCATATAACTAATTTCAAGCTACCCCTTTTTTGAGTTGTTCGAGCTTTCTTTCCAGATAAGCGATTTTTGCCTGTTGCCTCTTCTCCTGGTATTGTTGTAAGTCCAGTGGGCTGAACTCCACTTGGTTACGGACCATTTTATAATAGATAGTTGCCATTTTATTGCCTGTCGCCACGATAGCATATTTATTCCCGCCTTTGGCTTTCATACGTCGAAAGTAGTCTCCCAACCAGTGATTACTACGTTGAACACTATTGGCAGCCATCCTAAAGGCTTGGCTAGCAGCATTGGGCTTCTTTTTTAGTAACCGGCTGCTCATCAACTTGCCCCCAGATACTTTATTGTTGGGACACAAATTTAACCAGGAGGCAAAATGTTTCTCACTGCCCCATTTGCTCATATCTGTCCCTGTTTCCGCCAGTATTTCCAAAGCGCTGATCTCGCTCAGCCCGTAAATAGCTAGGACATCCACGCCTAGAATGCCGGCTAAAAATGACCGGATATCAAAGGCAGGAGCCCCCTTATTCTTCTTTTTTTTTACCGGTGCCAGTTCTGTGTTCTTAGCCTGGGCCAAGGACGCCTCCCCCTCATTTTGAATCGCTGAATATCGCTGTAACTGGGCTTCGATCGCCTGATCACATTTTGCAATACGCTCCTGAAAAAATTTGTAACACGTATAATTTTCTTCCAGCGTAAACAATTGCTCTGCACGCCAGTTGCCTTCCAACGATTTTACGATGACCCCGTGATCTGCCTCGATGCGCCTATCGATCAAGGGCAGGAAATTAACGGCATTTCTTTCCCCGGCAATAATGGCTTCCACAATAGCAGTGCCGGTCTTACCCGTCAAATCAGTGATCACCGTATGTAGCTTGATATTCATCAGTTCCAGTGCCTTTTGCATCCGCAGTACAAACCGGCTACTTTCCTCGGAAAGCGTTCTGCGATAGCGGACCAGCGTTCGTAGCGATTCCTGCTCATTATCGGGCAGGTAACTGCTTTTTAACAAGCCACAGCTATGCAACTGCTGGAGCCACTGTGCATCACTTTGATCCGTTTTCCTCCCGGTCACATTGCGTACATGTCGCGCGTTCACCAGGTATACCTCGAACCCATGGCGGATCAAATAATTGAATAGCGGTTTCCAGTAAACCCCTGTACTTTCCATCGCTATCGTATCGATTCTGCATTTTTCCAACCAGACTACAATCTCTTCCAGGTCGGCACTCATCGTGCCGAAGGTGCGAACCGGTTGTTCGTCCCGGTTGGCAGGAACAGCTACAGCATGAAGGGTATCTCCCACATCAATACCAGCTGCATTCGGATGTACCACTGCCATGGGAATAAATCCGGGATCTTTTGCTTTTGGGGGCGCTTTTTTTACCATGTATTTATCGTTTAAGTAGCAAAAGGGCGTTGCCTTCCGGCATAACTCAAGTATACTCTTCCATACGGGGTCTGACCCCAATTTGAAACATAAGAAGCCGGAAGAACCAGACTACTGTATGAATTTTAGCTACTCATTGGGAGCCAAGGTCTTGCTGCAATGCACTTTTGCTTCTTAAATTTACTTTGTACTTCAAAAATCACACTCTCCCACCCAAGTTATTTTTGACGAAACATCAGTCCCTTATTTGGAGACTACTACTGTAAAGCGCCTTCGGGACTTCCACCCTATAGCTGATGCACATGCCTGGCACACAACAAAAAACCCGCAGCGATGCCGCGGGTTCAATAAAGACCATTTGTGGAGGTGAGGGGGCTTCAATCGAACACCTTGTAAGGCTTCTTACCCTATTGGGCGGGTTAAAGAGGGTATAATTGTTTAAGCTGCAAGGTGAAAAATCTTTCAATTTATAATCCTAAATAATTGGTTATTAACATATTAAGAAGTTGAAAAACTTCTTCCTGGCAAATCTAACGATTACCATTAAATTTTCGATAATGATCCAAAGAGAGATACAAAGAAGCATCAGCGAGTGAAATCAAGTTAGCCCGTTTGCAGCCAGTTTTTGCTGCAATGCTTGGCCTTGTGCGTGATTGGACATCTGGACGATTAGCGATGTCGGTGGCAGTTTTGGAGGAGAAGTCAGTTTGGTCTTTTATTCCTCATTGAGTCCCCTGACCAGGTCCTTTAGCTCCTCACTGTCCGGCCAGGCCTCGCACTCGTGCATGGCGATGATCAACTTTCTGCGGATTTCGAAGGCAAAATCGATCGGCATACATATTTCAATTTATTTGCCGAATTTGCCTCGAGCCATTATGCGGGTCTGCAATTTCCGGTAGATTTTTGCTGTGATGCTTCCATCAAAACGATTATTGTGTATGCCAACGGAAAAAGAACTAAGTTGTCCTCCATGACGCCGCCGAAAGATGCTTTAAAATTGATCGCCTTTCTGCAGGATTTGGCATTGCGGCTACGACTTCCGCCCACGACCGAAGATTGGGAGATAGAACAATAGCTGGGAATGCGATCGTGGCCGTCGAAGAGATCTGCCACGCAATTTCAATCGGGGAGGGAAAAATCAACGCTCGGAATATACTTCAGTACTCGAGCGTTTTTGGACTGCTCCCGGCATTCGAGAATCCCGACGACCTGTCAGCGATAATGGCCAAGCACCCCTAATATTCGCGGACCAGGGTCTCCAACGGGATATGTAGCTTGCTATTCAATTTGCGGATCATGCTTAGGTTTAGTCTTCTGTTCTTCGTAAACAGATCACTTACCCTGCTTTTAAACCCGAGAATACCCGCCAGGTCCTTATTGGTCAGGCCCTGCTGCTCCATCCTATACTTTATAGCCTCCAGCGGGCTAGGGGTCTGGATAACAAAATGCCTGTCTTCATACTCCTTTATGATCAGCGCCAGCACATCGGCCTCATTGCTTTCCGCTGAACCCGGTTTTGCCTGGAATATCGCTTCAAACCGGCCCAGTGCCGACCGATATTCTTTTTTCGTTTTTAAAATTTTCAGTGTCATACCTTACCTTTTTTCTTTTCTTTCGGCTTGAAAAGATCAACCGTTTCCGCATCTATCTTGTCATATGCTTTATGCGTTCCAATGAATTTAATAAAAACCCAGCTCTTCAGAAAATTGACCTCGATGATCAGCCGGTAATCATTATGATTGATCATAAAAACCGCCCGGTTATTCCCAACGGTCCTGGCCGTATTAAAGTCCTTCGTTATATCAGCCGGCTTTTTCCAGCTCTTGGAGCTGACGTCATGATACCATTTCTCCAACGTCTCCTTGCAATCGGAATGCTTTTCATAAAAGGCGATCAACGAGCTCCTGTTGTAAATGTTCATATCCGGCTGCTTAACTCGAAGATACAAAAAAAGTAACCAAATTGGTTACTTTTTATTTCCTGGCTGTCGGGCTGATTGCGAAGGCAAGCTACCGCTTGTCAAAGACCTCCTTCATCAAAAGACTGGGAAGGTGCGGACGGACCTACCGCGGCGGGCGACGAATGCAGAGGTTTTTGCGCTGGTTGATCAGGCGCTTTTGGACTATGCTTGCTCACAACCAGGGTTCAGTTCTGAATGCGGCACATTTGGCCAGAAACTTGGAGGTCACCGGCGTTACAATTGGTCGATACCTGGACCTAATGGTCGATCTCTTATTAGTTAGACGATTAAACCATGGACTTTCAATCCATTTCTAAAGGGTTTTATATTGCTTGCGAAGACATTCAACCCCAAAGACGCTATGTAGTTTATTCAGGAAAGGATCGGTTCCCGTTAGCCAAGGGAGTGATAGCCATTCCATTGTTTGAACTGATGCAGGAAATATTACAGCAATATTAAAACTCCTCAAGTACCTTTACTCGCAGGGCGATTCCCGTGATCCGGGCGGGGATCGAATACTCCATTGCTACCCCCATTACCAAACCATTCACTGACCCGAACGATATCAGACTGCCGGCAAATATTTCTCTTTTGGCTTTAAGCGCTATGCCTCGTGGAAAATTATATTTTAACCGCCCGCAAAAGGGTCCTTCCAATAATTTACTTTTATTTGCATTAAGGAAATTTACACTATCCTTATCGCGAGGGAATTCGCATTTTTCTGTGTTTCGCCTTTGGTTCTTGTCTAAACCGCAGAGGTCGGCCCTGAATAACGTCAATACCACAAGTCGGACATCCTTGGGATTGATCATATGAAAAGTTCAAATAACCGAAGTCTGCTACTGGTTGAGGGTAACCGAATTGACAGGTAAGCAAAAGGAACCACGCGCCAGGGACGACTCCGCGAACCCGAGCGGGGGAGGCTCAAATCTAACACCTTGTAACAATTCTTTCCTTCCTTAAGCAAATTAATTAAATGACAGCCAATATATTGTACCGCTGAATTGATTCCAGCCCGACCAAAAATTACTGATCAAGCTCGGAATCCGAATCTTTGAATTCGCCGCCGTACCATTAGACTCCAATTTTGCTGATATGTTTGGCAATAAGGAGTTATAAGACGCATAATATTTGCATCATTTAAAGATTATCTTTGATCCGGGCCCATTTAACCGCTAAACCATACACCCTATCATGCATTTCCCCCCCACCCTTGCCGGGAATCGGTGCACATCTCCTTGTGTCACCTGTACTATCCATGCCATTCAGGTCTTTATCGCCCTTACTCTTTTTGCCACAAGTGTAGCTGGTCAGCCCGTGATCAGCGGTTTCAGTCCGACATCGGGTCCGGTAGGTACGACGGTGACTATCAGCGGAAGTGGTTTTAGCCCCACGGCTGCAAGCAACATCGTTTTCTTTGGGACGGTAAGAGCCGTAGTGTCAACGGCCAGCGCCGGATCGCTCACCGTCACGGTGCCGATGGGGGCTACGTATCAACCGATCAGTGTGGCGGTGACGGGACTGACCGGCTATTCTGCTGCTCCTTTTATCGTAACCTTTCCGGGCGGGCATGCTTTTAAGCAGGGGCCTACGGAGAACCAATATGTTTTTGGGCCGGAGACGGACTATACGACCGGGCTCAACACAAACGGCATCGCCGCGGCCGATTTCGATGGCGATGGCAAGGTGGATCTGGCCACGGCCAACAATTTTAATACGACCGGTCAGCCTGGGACACTATCGGTTTTCCAGAACCTGGGCACACCGGGCCGGATCAACTTTGCTGCCAAACAGGACCTGAATATGGGGGGCATGGCGTTTTGTGTTGCCGCGGGCGATCTTGACGGCGACGGAAAGCCCGACCTGGTGGCGGCCAGCATCGATTCGCAGTCGCTCTATGTCTTTAAGAATACGAGCACGCCCGGTAATATTTCCTTTTCACTCTTGAGGACATATGCAACGGGGATGAACGTCTATGCCATTGTAATGGCGGATCTTGACGGTGACGGTAAGCCCGAACTGGTTACGGCCAATTATCTTTCGGGCACGTTCTCCGTCTTTCGAAATACTACGTCGGGTGGTAAGATGGCGTTTGCGGCCAAGGCGGATGTGTCGACGGGACTTGGTCCGCGCGGCATCGCGGTGGCGGATTTTAATGGGGACGGGAAAGTCGATCTGGCGATCGCAAATGCTTTGAGTAATACAGTCCAGGTCTTTGCCAATACAAGCGCCAGCGGGCAAATCACCTTTTCCGCTGCTTTGACGTACAACGTTGGCTCCGGTCCGTATGCGGTAGCCGCGGGCGATCTTGATCAAGATGGCAAGCCGGACCTGGCGGTTGCCAACAATGGAGCCATGACGCTGTCCATTTTCCGGAACAGCAGTTCGGCCGGAAGTTTGTCGTTTGCCGCCAAAACAGACTATCCGGCAAACGCCGTTCTAAGCGGTATTTGTATCGGTGACCTGAACGGAGACGGAAAGCCGGATGTTACGGTGGTATGTGCCAACACGGACCTGTACCAAAACCTTTCGACGCCCGGGAACATTGTACTCGCGCCTTCGGTCTCTTTGTGGGCGGTCAACGAAACTAATCAGGGTGTGCTGGCGGATTTCGACGGAGATGGAAAAAGCGATCTCGCGCTGACCAATCTGTACGCTAAAGCTTCTGTACTACGAAATATCGATAATGAGCCATCCGTGCAAAGTTTTTCCCCATCTTCTGCGGCGGCGGGAGCAACGATCGCGCTAACGGGCGTGAATTTTACTGGCGCGACCACCGTCCGTTTTGGCGGCGTCGCGGCGGCGTCGTTTACGGTAACCAATGATAGTAACCTGGTCGCCGTTGTGGGCTCGGGTATCTCGGGGGACGTGTCGGTTGTGGGTCCGTATGGAACCGGATTGAAATCTGGTTTTGTCTTTCAGGGGCCGCCCACGATCACATCGCTTGCGCCGGCCGCGGCTGGTGTGGGGGTCACGGTGACGATCACAGGTACCAATTTTGTCGGCGCAACCGCGGTTAGTTTTGGCGGTGTGCCCGCGGCTTCGTTTACCGTCTCTTCGCCCACCACGATCGCCGCTCTCGTTGGCAGCGGTGCGAGCGGTCAGGTGAGTGTCACCACGCCTTATGGTACCGGATCATTGTCTGGCTTTACGCTGATCCCGCCCCCTGAGATTGACGCGGTGAGTCCCGACACGGCCATAATGAGCAGCATAGTAACGATCACCGGTCTGAATCTTCAGTCCACGACGGGCATTAGTTTTGGCGGTGTGCCCGCGACGTCCTTTTCCGTTATCTCCCCGACGACTATACAAGCCGTGCTTGGCAATGGCGCCTCGGGTGAGGTCGTAGTTACTGCGGACGGCGGTACAGATTCTCTTGCCGGGTTTGTCTTCCTTCCTCCGCCATCAATTACTGCAGTCTCGCCCGATTCCGGGTCGACTGGTACGAGGATCGTCCTAACGGGCAATCAATTCCAGAACGCCTCTGCGGTGACGTTTGGCGGTGTGCCGGCGGCGTCGTTCTTCTATCAGTCTCCAACGCAGCTCGTCGCCATTCCAGCCGCGGGTGCCAGTGGTGCGATTGTGGTCACCACCCCTTACGGCAGCGGTGAATGGGCGGGCTTTACGTTTGTTTCGACTCCAAGGCTCACGTCTTTCGTCCCGGTTTCGGGGACGACGGGCACGGTTGTGACAATCACGGGCTCTCACCTGGATAGTATAACGTCCGTTTCTTTTGGTGGTGTGCCGGCGCAGTCGTTCGCCCTGGTCTCTCCTGACACCCTGACGGCGGTCGTTGGCGCAGGTGGCTCAGGAAATGTTACCGTTTCAATGCCGTATGACTCCGCGTCGCAGGGGGGCTTCTTTTTCGCCGGTGCGCCGGTGATCGGCTCGATCAGTCCGGCTGATGTCGGACCGGGAAGCACGGTTACCATCACAGGTTCAAACTTAACGGCGACCCAAAGTGTCCTGCTCGGCGGGGTGGCAGCCAGCTCGTTTACTGTGGTGAATGCTTCGACCATAATCGCTACAGTTGGTGGTACGGCTATCAATGATTCTATCGTTGTCAGCAATCTCTATGGCACCACCTCAGCTGGCGGCTTTGCATTTGATAATCTTCGGCCTTCAATCTCGTCGATCAGTCCCATCAGCGGAGTGGCGGGTGCGCGGGTCACTATTAGCGGGGCCAATTTCAACCCTACTGCTGTTAGCAATATTATCTTTTTTGGCGCGGTTCGTGCCGTGCCGGCCTCGGCGACGGCAAATTCAATCACAGTCAACGTGCCTATCGGAGCTACGTTCGGGCCGGTGAGCGTTACCACCGGTGCGCTTACGGCATATTCCGGCCAGTTCTTCCTTCCGGTTTTTTCGGGTAGCAGCCCGGCTTTTACCGACACTTCTTTCCAAGTGAGCAGTTTTGAAATCAGTGTTGATAACGGCGATTATGTGGCGCTCAGCGATCTGAACAATGATGGCAAGATCGACATGCTCATTTCTAATAACGATGTGGCGGGACCCGCCATATCAACAGACAAGAATATCAGTACACCCGGTGATGTTGAATTCCCGGAGCCGGTATTTGTCTTTCCCATTGCTACTGATCCCTTCAGTGTGGCCGTCGCCGATTTTGACGGGGATGGGAAACCCGATATTGTAGCAGCGAACCAATATTTCAACACCGTGTCGGTCAGTGGAAACGCCTCCCCGGACGGCAGTTATTTTACTTTTCCCAATACTGTGACGTGCGCGACCGGACAGCAACCGCTGATCGTTGCCGTTGCCGATATTGACGGGGACGGGAAACCGGATATTGTCGTTACCAATAATTCATCGGGCACGATCAGCGTACTACTGAACACGAGTGCCCCCGGTAGCATCTCTTTTGCGCCAAAGCAAGATTTCAACACCCCTGGAGGCCCTTTTGGTGTGGCGGTGGGTGATCTAAATGGCGATGGGCGGCCGGACATTGCCATTGCCTGCTCCTCGAATGTTGTTTCTGTGTTTATCAATCAAAGTTTGCCTGGGGCCGTCCGACTTGGCAGCCGGATGGATATTTCGACCGGCTCCTTGCTAACGGGAATTGCAATCGGGGATCTTGACGGTGATGGCAAGGCTGACCTGGCAGTGACTGGCCAGTATTCAGGGCTTATTATACTGCGAAATACTGGCAGCAACGGCAGCCTCAGCTTTGCGGCGCCGTATTCGGTCGTTTCTGAAGAGTCGGCTTACGAAGGGTCGGTGGTGGCCATTGGTGATCTTGATGGTGACGGGAAACCGGATGTTGTCGTGGGCAATGGCAGGAACAGCACGATGAGTCTATATAAAAACATGAGCGTGGTGGGTATCCCCTATCTTGCAGCGGCGAAGGAGATCGCTTCGAGTTACAATGTCAATGGTGTGGGAATCGGCGACATTGACGGGGATGGGAAACCGGACATCGTGACCAGCAATGCGATGGATATCGCGGATGTGTTTAGGAATGTGACCCCGGCGGCGGTGATTGCGGCACCGACCATTTCGTCTTTCGCGCCGGATTCTGCGTTTACAGGGACGCCCGTGACGATCACGGGTACCAATCTCGATCGCGTGGTCTCGGTAAGTTTTGGCGGAGTTCCCGCGGCGTCGTTTGTTATTAATTCGGAGAGCAGCATTACCGCGGTCGTGGGTGGCGGCGGTACGGGTGTGGTGACGGTCAGCAACGCTGCTGATACTGGCAGTTTGGGCGGGTTTGTGTATCTGCAACGACCGGCGCCTAGTGTAGTTTCATTTACGCCGACGTCTGCCAAAACTGGTGACACGGTTATCATTACGGGCACAAACTTTACGGGTGTAGCTGCTGTTTTCTTTGGTGACGAGCCTGCTGCCGGTTTTACGGTGCGTTCAACGACGAGTATTGCAGCGGCGGTTGGCACGGGAGCGTCGGGTAGTGTCACAGTTGTCACAACCGGTGGCAGTGCTTCGCTTGGTGGGTTTGTTTTTACAGGGACGAGAAGTCCCATTATCACGTCTTTTTCGCCGGCCAGTGGCGGTCAGGGAACGACGGTTACGATTCGGGGCAGTGGGTTTACGGGCGCGAGCGCTGTTAGTTTTGGCGGCACGTCCGCGGCTTCCTTTACTGTGGTATCGGATAGCGTTATCAGGTCGATGGTAGGGGCAGGCGCTACGGGAGACGTTTCGGTCGCCAATGATTTGGGAACTGGGAAGCTCGCCGGATTCACTTTTGCCGGCGGCGCGGCTGACTCCCTGCATGCGTATCCGAACCCAGCACACGATGCGGTCACGATTACCTTTCCAAGTTCTGCCGGCACGGCGCAGCTGCTGCTCGTCGATTCAAGGGGCGATGTTTTGAAAACGATCCTTATGCCGCCCGGGACAACGCAGGAGATCATTGTGCTCAAGGGTTTGGCTACTGGCATTTATCATGTGGAGTGGATTAGTGGGGGGAATAAGAAGACGGAGACGGTGCTGGTGATGTAGTGAGAGGTGTAGAGACGATAGCGGGACAGGGGGGAAATGAAGGATGCGGGGCCGATTTGTCGTTCGTAAAGTTCGCTTCGCTCCCCTTACACAAGGCAAACAAAAATGCCCCGCTCCTTTCAGGAGCGAGGCATGAATTTTTCGTGGAGGTGAGGGGATTCGAACCCCTGTCCAAACATATTCCCTAAAAGCTTTCTACATGCTTATTCCGGCATTAATTGTCGGGAAACGAATGGAGCCAGACAAACCGATCGTTTCCTTAGCTGGATGGTCTTAAGCAACAGTCACAGCCTTCTGTTGCAGCATCCCGTATTTGTTTTGAGTCGGCGGTGCAGCTTGGTAACAGGCGAACCTGCCAGCACGGCCCAAATGACTATCTAATCACTGATTAGGCAGCCATGGCATACGAAGTATTGCCATTTGAAGTTTGAATATTCAGATTTACGTGCTAATTATCCAACGCACGGCATGCTTACACCTTCAAAGATGTACGCTGTCAAAACCAGGCACCCCCAGTTCTTTCGCCAAAAGACGAACTGCAAAATTACGATTTTTTTTATGGAGTGGAAAGTCTTTTAGCCAGTGGGAAGCGGTTATTTGAATTTGAAAAGGTGGAAGACGTCGAGTCCCAGTGCATAGATCATGACGCCGAACAGCAGCACCATTCCCACCATCTGCGCATATTCAATGAATTTGTCGCTCGGCTTGCGGCCCGATACCATCTCCACCAGCGTAAACAACGCATGGCCGCCGTCCAAAGCCGGAATAGGCAATACATTCATAAACGCCAGGAGAATACTAAAGATACCTGTCAAGGTCCAGAAGCTTTGCCAGTCCCACTCTGAAGGAAAGACACTGGCAATGCTGATCACGCTACCCACTGAATCCTGTGCCTTGACCTCACGGGAGGTGAAGAGCAATTTCAGGTTCCGGATATAATCACCAAGCGTCTTGGTGCTCCTATGAATGCCAGCGGGTATGGCCTGTAGCAGTGTATAGGTGATGTGAACGCTGCCCAAAAGGTCTTCCATCGTCTTGAAATGGATGGGAAGACCGATCTTGGGGTCTACGCCCAAAACGGTGTTGATGGTATCGTTGCCGCGACGAAAAACGGCGGCAACGGTCTTTTTCTGACGCAGATGGTCAAAGGTACTGTCTTTCAATAGGTCCGAGATATACTGGATCGGATGCCCATCCAGCCCGATCAGCGTGTCGCCGCGGCGCACATCGCCGCTAAGCACTTTAGCCGTCGGCAGCAGGGAGTCCGCGATCAGGGGATAGCGCACGATGGTCATCCCGGTGAGGCGATTCCTGTTCAGCTGGCCGATCACGCCCGGCGGTACATTGAGCTCTACTTCTTTGCCGTCGCGAAGTACGGTAATGCTCCTGGCCTCGTTCATGATCATCTCCGAACCTACCTGGCCCCAGCGTTCGACGGGCTTTCCAGCTACTGCGACGATGTTGTCGCCATCCTGCATTCCCATCTTTCGTCCCAAACTATCGGCATACAGACCGTATTTGAGGTGGGAAATAGGAATATACCGGTCTCCCCAGACCCACATGATCATTATAAATATGGCAAGAGCCAGCAGGACGTTGACGGTTACGCCACCTAACATTATTATGAGTCTTTGCCAGGCAGGTTTGCTGCGGAACTCCCAGGGCTGGGGGGGCTTTTGCATCTGCTCCTTGTCCATGCTCTCATCGATCATCCCGGATATCTTGACATAGCCGCCAAAAGGTATCCAGCCCAGGCCATATTCGGTATCTCCGATTTTCTTTTTGAAGAGAGAAAAACCGGGGTTAAAGAAAAGATAAAATTTTTCAACCCGACACTTGAACCACCGGGCAGGCAGGAAATGACCCAGTTCGTGGAGGATTACCAGTATAGAGAACGAAAGAATAAATTGAAGCACTTTTGTTCCGACAGAGGCCCACTCGATTGCTAATAGTACCATAATTGTCAAATATCAGGAAATTTTTTATGTCCCGGGGGGTGAAAGAGGTTACAACTTACAACTTTATGAGTGAAGCCGCAAAATTACGAGCCTCCCCGTCGCTGTCAAAATATTCTTCCAGGGTTGGGTGCTCTATAAACGGCATTTCCTGCATGGTCCGTTCGACGAGATCGGTCATATCCAGAAATCCTATGCGGTTGCGAAGGAAGGCGAAAACGGCAATTTCGTTGGCCGCATTCAGCACACAGGGGAGGTTTCCGCCCTTATGCAGCGCTTCGGTTGCGAGGCTCAGGTTGCGAAATGTCCGCGTGTCGGGCTCCTCGAAGGTCAGTGTATTGGGCTTCCGGAAATCATACCGGGGGAAATTGCTGGGCAGACGACGGGGAAAGCTGAATGCGTATTGAATGGGCAACTTCATGTCAGGCAGGCCCATCTGAGATTTGATGCTGCCATCCTCGAACTGGATCATGCTATGGATAATGCTCTGAGGATGAATGACTACATGCACCTGATCGGGTTGCAAATTAAAAAGCCATTTGGCCTCGATCATCTCCAGGCCCTTGTTCATAAGGGTGGCGGAGTCGATAGTGATCTTTGCACCCATGCTCCAGTTCGGGTGCTGAAGCGCATGATCGCGTTTCACATTGACGAGAAAATTGGGCTTCTTTCCCAGGAAGGGACCACCTGAAGCCGTGAGGATGATCTTTTCAATGCGGCTACGGGTCTCCCCGACCAAACACTGAAAGATAGCCGAATGCTCTGAGTCCACGGGTATGATGGGCGCCTTGCGTTCCAATGCCCTTTGCATGACGATATCGCCGGCGACGACCAGGGTCTCTTTATTGGCAAGCGCAATGGCCTTGCCGTTCTCTATGGCCCGGAGCGTAGGACGCAGGCCGGCGAAACCGACGATGGCGGCAAGCATCATATCATAGTTGTCCAGGGCCGCCACTTCTTCAAGCGCTTTCTCGCCGGCAAAGACCTTGATGGGGCGCCCGGCGAGCGCCGCTTTTACGTGAAGATATTTCTTGTCATCCCCGATCACCACCATATCGGGTTCGAATTGCAGTGCTTGTTTGATCAGCAACTCATCATTGCTCTGGGCAGTCAGCACTTCTACGCTGAAGGCGGAGGAGTTGGCATCGATGACTTCCAGGGCCTGTTTGCCTATGGAGCCTGTGGAGCCGAAAAGGGCGATGCGCTTTTTTGCTATGGCAGTTGACATGATTGCAATAATTTATGCGGAGGCGACCAGGACGACCGGTTGTACAGCCATCGGTCAACCGCGGGCGTTATTCCGTGAATCTTTCCAGTTCGGCAGCGAGTTTGCGGTCGTTGCTAAGACGGGGAACCTTGTTCTGCCCACCTAATTTCCCTACTGATTTCATATAATCAATAAAGCCATTCTTCTTTACGGGCCGGATCTTGAGCGGTTGGAGGATATTGCCTGCAATAAGGTCGTCGTAATATATATTCTTTTCGCGGAGGTTATGATCGACTTTTTCGGCGAATGCCCTCAGATCGGCCGGTGTGGTCCCAAATTCAACGAACCATTCGTGATAAGACTTTCCCTTCTCCTGCGTGATCGCGGGGGCCACGGTGAATTCGGTGATCTGCAGACCGGCTTCCTCAGCAGCTCTCATCAAACTATACTCCACTTCTTCCCCGATCACATGCTCCCCGAAGGCGGAGATAAAGTGTTTGGTGCGCCCCGTAACAACCAGGCGATAAGGCTCGGTCGACGTAAAACGGACCATATCCCCGATGCTATACCCCCAGAGGCCGGCATTGTTGCTGACGACAAGGGCGTAGTTCTCACCAGCCTTTACGTCTTTAAGGGAGAGGCGGACCGGATCCTCTTTTCCTATTTCGGCGGCGGGGATGAACTCGTAGAAGATACCGCTATTAGTGTTCAGGAGCAAACCCAGTTCTTCGCGGGTGTCCTGAAAGGCAAAGAAACCTTCGGAGGCGGGGAAGGTCTCGATGGTATCGATCTTTTTGCCGATACTCTCGAAGAGCCGGAGCTTGTAGGGCTCGAAGTTGACGCCGCCATGGACCAAAACCGAGAAATTGGGGAAGATGTCTTTTATTGGCATGCCCTTGATCTCGGTGAGGCGGTCAAAGTACATCTGTACCCAGGGCGGAATGCCGCTGATAAGCGTCATATCCTGGTTGATGGTCTCTTCGACGATCTTGTCCAGCTTTGTTTCCCAGTCCTCTATACAGTTGGTTTCATATGAAGGCAACTGGTTGGTGCGCAGATAGACGGGAACGTGGTGGTTGACAATACCGCTGAGACGGCCATAAGGAACGCCCGCTACCCTTTCCAATTCAGGGGAACCCGAGAGGAAGATCATCTTCCCGTCGGAGAAGGCGGTATTCCCCGAGGAGGCCATATAGCATAACAGGGCGTTCCGGGCGGTATTGATGTGATTACCGATGGATTCCTTTGATATAGGAATGTATTTGATGCCGCTTGTCGTTCCGGATGTCTTGGCGAAGTAAATGGGAAGGCCTTTCCATAATACATTATGCCGGCCTTCTTTTATCAGGGTGATATAAGGCGAAAACTGTTCGTAGTCCCTGATCGGAACCGCCTGCTTGAAATCATCATAGGTCCTTACTTCGCCCAGGTGATGTTCCGTACCAAAAATCGTCTTACTCCCAACTCGCAACAACTCTTTCAAAATCGCCTCCTGATCCGCTACCGCCGTCGTCATCCCCTTCTGAATGGCCTTGTACACATAAGATGCAAAAGGCCTGGCAAGGAATGATTTGATCTTCATATTCATGCGGGCAAACCTACAGGAAAAAGTGGAATAGACAATAAAAAGCCGATGCACCGGATACCAATGCCGAGCCTTGTCCAGCCGCCATGTTAGGTTCATGCGCACCATTGACAAGACATTGATCCAGCGCATAAACCTACAAGAATTTAGTCAATGGACAATGGGAGCGGCAGTCGGACAGGCGGCAGTCGGACAGGCGGCACTCGGACGCCGCCCAAGGCAGAGAGGGGCGGCTGTGGTCCGGCGGGGGCGAGGAAGCCGGACAAGCGCGGAAGCGGACAGGCGTCCAAACCGGAGGGGCGCCAACGGTCCGGCAGAGGCGCGCTAACGGTCCGGCGGGTGGTTCCGACGGCCCCCCGGGGCCTACAGGTCCGGGAGCCGGGTGATTGGTAGATGTACTTCCTGGGCGACGGCGTATGGTCCGTGGTCTGGTATGGACCGGCCAGGGCAGGCAGCGGGTCGCTGGAGTGGTTCAGAACCCTGCAACAGGGGGCCCGGGGGCAGGATTTCAGGAGGTCTGAGGGGGGATTTTGTCTTTTTTTACGTCCGCTGGAGTTTTTTCGAGTGGATTCTTCTTTTTATCCTGGAATTCCCGTAATTTTGCAGCCCTAATATCAATTACTATGTTAGCAGTCGTAAAAATAGCCGGACAGCAGTTCAAGGTCCAAAAAGATCAGACTTTGTACGTTCCCCGCATCTCGGGCAACGCCGGTGATAAGGTTGAATTTGGTGAGGTCCTGCTTTCGCATGGCGACAGCCTGGCCGTTGGAAAAGATGTAAAGGCTGTTATCAAGGCTGAGATCATCGACCACGTACAGGGCGACAAAGTAATTGCCTTCAAAATGAAAAGAAGGAAGGGCTTTCGCAAGAAGCATGGTCATCGTACTCATTACACGAAGATCCGCATCAACGAAATTCAATAACTGTACCAAGTCGCTTCCAGCGACTTTGGGCATAATCAGAGCTCAAGGAAACGTAATAAATACTAACCTATCAAACTCTAGTATATGGCTCACAAAAAAGGTGAAGGTAGCGTAAAGAACGGTCGGGACTCCCAAAGCAAACGCCTTGGAGTTAAGATCTATGGAGGTCAGCCCGCGATCGCAGGCAATATCATCATTCGTCAACGCGGAACAGAATATCATCCCGGCAAGAATGTCGGCGTAGGAAGAGACTTTACTTTGTTCGCATTGAGCGACGGCCTGGTTGAATTCAGGAAAGGAAAAGGTGATAGGACCTTCGTTAGCGTGCTATAATGATGAAACTTCGGTTGAGGCTGAATCAGGTGCTTAGAATTTTTTTTTGGATTTTTCAAAACTTTTTTTTGGAACTTCCAACAAAGTTTCTATTTTTATGGGTGTAAATTGTATTACTAACCAATTTAAATTCAAAAAAAATGGCAACTGCAAAAAAAGCCGCTAAGAAGAAAGCCGCTCCTAAAAAGAAAGCTGCTCCTAAGAAGAAAGCCGCTAAGAAAGCTGCAAAGAAGAAATAGTTCTTCATTCTATTTAGCAGAAAATAATAAAGTCCCGGAGAGATCCGGGACTTTTGCATTCAAACCCTCTCCCACCAAACCCGCGCCGGGCGCGGCATGTAGCGCAAGCACCCATTTTGCCGTACCTTAGTCCCATGACAATCGATAACGACTATATCGCCGCCCAGTTCAGCTTGCTGGGAAAGGTCATGGACATCCACGGCGAAAATTCCTTCAAGACAAAATCGTATTCGGTGGCGGCCTTCACGCTGGAAAAATTGCCCACGCAACTGGATGGACTGCCCCTGGAAAAGATCACCGCGATCAAGGGGATTGGGGACGCGATCGGCAAAAAGATCCTGGAAATTCAGCAAACCGGGGAATTGCGCCTCCTCAAAGAATATATCCACAAGACCCCACCCGGGGTCATCGAGATGCTCGCCATCAAGGGACTCGGCCCAAAAAAGATCGCGACGATCTGGAAAGACATGGAGGTAGAGTCGGTGGGAGAACTGCTGTATGCCTGCCAGGAAAACCGCCTCCTCCTCTTCAAAGGCTTCGGCGAAAAGACGCAGCAGAACGTTCGCGAGGCCATCGAGTTCCGGCTCAAGCATGCCGGCAGTCATTTGTACGGCGATATCGAATCCTACGCCCTTCAGCTGGATGCGGCGTTAAAGAAGGCTATTCCTAATGAAAAGTTGGCGCTGACGGGCGACTTCCGGCGGCAGCTGGAGGTCGTGACCCGTTTGCAATGGGTGACCACGGCGGAGCCGGCGACCGTCAATGCCGCCCTGGATTCGTTGAAGGTGGAAGAAGGCGTAGTCATCGACATGATCTATGCTGAGCCCGCAGCCTTTACCCGTGTACTCTTTGAGACCAGTTGCAGCGGGGAATTCCTGGAGTCCGTTAAGGAAAGAGACGGATGGAACGACAAGGGCAGCTATGCTTCGGAGGAAGCTATTTTTGAGCAGGTCGGTCTGCCGTTCGCGCATCCCGTGCGCAGGGAACAGCGGGGCGCAATCGATAAAGGCGCGTTGGAGCCAGCGGATGTCCGTGGGGTGATCCATAGCCACAGCACCTGGAGCGACGGGTCGAATACATTGGAAGAGATGGCGGCGGCCTGCATCGCGAAGGGTTATGAGTACCTGGTGATCAGCGACCATAGCAAAAGCGCCTTCTACGCCAATGGGCTAAAAGAGGAGCGGATCCGCGAGCAGCACGCACAGATAGAAGGCCTCAACCGAAGACTGGCCCCTTTCACGATCTTCAAAAGCATCGAATGCGATATCCTAAACGATGGGACGCTTGATTATACCACCGACATACTGAGCACTTTTGATCTGGTCATCGCCAGTGTCCACTCCAATCTCAAGATGTCCGAAGAAAAGGCCATGGGCCGGCTGTTGCGGGCCATCGAAAACCCATATACGACGATCCTGGGACACCTGACGGGCCGTCTCCTCCTCAGCCGCCCCGGATACCCGGTAGATCATAAACGGATCATCGAAGCCTGTGTGCAGCACGGTGTGGTGATCGAGTTGAACGCCCATCCGCGACGCCTCGACATGGACTGGCGATGGATCAGGTACGCGCAGGAACAGGGGGCGCTGATATCCATAGACCCGGATGCTCACACGATCGAGGGGTATAACGACATTCGCTATGGGGTACTGGCGGCGCAGAAAGCGGGGCTGACAGCCGAGCGTAATCTGAGCAGTTTTGGATTGGAGGGGTTCCGCGAGTACCTGCAAGAACGGAAAAAGGCAAAAGGCATATAAATTCATGGCTTCTCCGCCGCGGCCTTGCTTCGCAAGGCCTAAGCAGGGCTGTTGATGGGCCGTCGTTCCGACGGTCTGAAACCAGCTCCGCTGGTTTCGGTCAGCGGCACCTCGACATAAAACGTCGTCCCCTCCCCTTCCACGGTCTCAAACCATATCCGGCCTTTGGCCTGTTCGATAATGGTCTTACTCATGGCCAGGCCAAGGCCGGTACCGGATGACTTCGTGGTGAAGTTGGGAATAAAGATCTTGGACTGCATTTCCAACGGGATGCCCTCCCCGTTATCGGCCACCTTTACAACAACCGACTCCTCCTGCAACTCCTCACTCACGCTGATCACCCGCTTGGGATTATTGACACAGGCTTCGAGGGCATTCTGCAGCAGGTTGGTGAAGAGCCGGTTGAGCTGGGTCTTGTCGGCAAAGACCATGATCTTCTGGTGAACGGGCACCCATTTGAACAGCAGGTTCTCGGTCGTTTCATACAGCGATACCAGGGAATAGAGTACTTCGTGCAGATCGAAGACCTCACTTTTAGGATTGCCGATATTGGCGAACTGGGAGAAATCAGAGGCTATTTTGGACAGGTGATCGATCTGCTCGACCAGGGTCTTGGCGACGCTGCCGGCCATTTCCTTTACATTGGAGGAGTTGTTGTCAATCGCCTTCTGCAGGTACTGGATGCTAAGCTTCATCGGCGTAAGCGGGTTCTTGATCTCATGGGCCACCTGGCGGGCCATTTCACGCCAGGCGCCTTCCCTTTCACTCTTGGCCAGGGCCATGGCGCTATCTTCCAGTTTCTTCACCATCTTATTGTATTCTTTGACCAGTCCGCCGATCTCGTCGTTGCGGGGCCATTCGATCACTTCGTTGGTCTTGCCAAGGTTGATCTCCTGCATCTTCCGGGAGATCAGGGTAAAAGAGACCGTGATGCGGTTGGTAAGGAAAAGGGCGATGGTACCGGCGATCAGGAAAATAAAGGCGTTCAGGTTGATGATCGTGACGAGGAAGTTAGAGATCTCTTCCTTGAGCTCTTCCTGGGTGGTGAAGGACGGTATATTCAGGTAGGCATAGGCATTCCCGTTGTTGTCCCGCAGGGGCCGGTAGACACTAAAATAGCCGACTCCGCCGATCTGTTCGGTGGTATTGAATTGAATTTTATTCAATTCATGGAGGTTGTAATAGGCCAAAGGGTTCATTTTCTTATTGAGAATGCCCTTGTTGTAGATGACGAGGTCGGATGACGCCTGCAAGTTGCCGTCGAGGTCATAGATGTTGATAAAGGTAGAGTGGACCTCAGCGATGTCCTCGATGAGTTTTTGCAGTGCGGCCCGGCTGCCCAGGTAATAAAGCCGGTTAGGGTCGTTATCGCTGTTCTCCCCCGACAGTTTGCTTTGTACTTCGCTGACCATGACCTGCATAGCCAGGCTGAGGCGGTCCCGGTTGTTGCGGTTGTAGCGGTTGATGAAGAAAAGGATGGTGGCTACGCCGATGACAAAGAAGGAGAAGAGGCTGATGAAGATGATGGTGGTATGGATCTGCGAACGGATGTTCATTTGCCAGTACGTTCGGATATTACTCCAGTGGAGCCGGGACCAGATGAGGAGCGCTGCGACCCGGAACACGGCCACTAAAAAGAGAAAGGCGCTAAAAAGATAGGCGAAGAGGGTGATGTCTTCCAGCCCGGAATTGTCTCTTTTGGCCACAACCACGAACTCGTCATCGGAGATGCGGTGCCAGAGCTCATCGTAGCCGTTATTCTTGACGTGCGTGTAGATGGCGGTAGGGATCTGGGCGTCGTTAAGATGGGTGGAAAAGGGATATTCGCTGTTGTACCTGACCAATTCACGGTTGTTGTAAATAGCGTATTCGGGAAGGTCCGCGGTCTTTTGATGGAAGAGTTCGGGAACCAGGGCATCATCGCTTTTGGCATCTTTTGGATCGGCGACGATAAAAAGGTAGCCCGCCATCTTCCCGGTGGTATCATTGCGCAGGGTCTTGCGGTAGATGTAGGTGTATTTGTCGAAGGAATGCGGGTAATATTTTAGCTCGGGGATATTGGTATTCTTTGCTGCCAGGGTGAAGATAGTATTCAGGGTATCGTAGGAAAGCGGGGGGTCGTTAAAGAGTGGTTTTTCGTCGCCGTCATAGGTGTAGATGCGGGTATCGAACCGCGTCTGATAAGGGGTGAAATTGCGGCTGGCCATGCTGTCCTTGATGGCTGCATTGGAGGCCGGGTCTTTGAACCGGGCGAAATTGAGGGTAAGGAAATCGTTATCCACGTAGCCAAAGACGATACTGAGCATTTTCTCGCTGGTGGGGTCGGCGAGGTCGGCCAGCAATTCGGTCATGCTCCGGCGCTCTTGTTCCTCCGCCTTGCGATTCTCGAAGAGAATGACGGCCGAGATAGAAGTTGAAAAGATAAAAAGCCAGAATAAGACCTCGGAGACGTTGAGGCGGAAACGCAGGTCGAAGAAGATGCGGCGCTGCATGAGCCAGACATAGGCAAGCAGCCATAGCAGGACGAAAATGTCCAGTTCGACTACGCCCGTGCTGCGCATAAAGGTGAGCAGGAGCAGACCGATGGTGGCCGTGACGATATACAGGACGATGGAAAGGGAACGGATCAGGTAGCCGACGAGTTGGAAAAGGAGCTGGGAAAGGAAAAAATACCCCAGCGCCAGGGCTGCGAGGGCGATAAAGCCGACAAAGCTATAGTTGTCGAGCAGGCTGAAGAAATTGGTGACATTAAAGGATATTTTGGCGTCTGTGACGAGCGACTGGACAATATTCGCGAACTCGAAGGTAGTGACGACGAGCAGGGTGAGGCCCACGATGATCCAGCACCAGTTCTTCCAGACAAATTCAGACTGCGGAATAGTGTAGTCGCCCACCTCCCGCCGGATGAACATGACGATCCAGCAGAAGAGGAAGGAATTAATGACCAGGTCGCCCAGGGAGTTGAGAATAACGCTGGAGCCATAGATCGTCGGATCGAAGAGCTCGAATTGGCGAAGGTTGAGCAGATCGGGTGAGGCATAGATGAGGAAGCGCAGCAGGATAATGATCGCGACGAGAAAGCCGATCCCCCAGGCGACGCCCCAGTTCTCCCGAACGCTATGGGCGATATTATGGATGATGATCAGGAGCAGCAGGGTGCCCAGCAGGATGACAAAAGGGATGGGCCAATTGTGAGCGGGAGCGTGATACCCCTGCTTCTTTTGGAGATAGAAGAGGATGTCGGCGCGGCTATTCCGGACGGGAAAATCGGTTGGGGTGGAAACGATCTGGACGCGGTCCTCGGCGGAGGGGTTGTCCACGAATTCAGGGTTCAGGTTTGGATTGGAGATGTAATATTGCCAGCGGACAGGAATAAGCGCTACGGCGATGACTGGCTGCCCCATCTCATGGGGGATGGTCTTGCGTATAAAGTCGTATTGGCCATTGCTTAGTTGTACGAATCCGGTACTGTCACGGCTTTCCAGCAGGGCGGGAGTGGGCAGGGACCGCTGGTCGCTCCAAAAAGCAAGGTGAAGGCCGCCGGCAGAGTCCGGGGTATAAAGGAAGAGGCCATATTTTCTGTCGGCGAATTTTTCGAGTTCGGGCCGGGAATAGGTGTGACCCAAAAACCGATGGATAAGGGCGGTATCCCCGGTCACACGGCCGAAGTCCATTTGTCTTTCCTGCAGAAGGGATTGGATGGAATTGCGAAGGACGGCTACCGAAGCGTCGCTGCTGAAATAGAGGTTGAGGAGATACCCGCTGAAAAACAGCACAAACACGACTAGCAATAGGTAGATGTTCCTGCGGAAAATATCGATAAAAAAAGACTTCATTTTTGGTTTGTGGCGTCCCGCTTCTATTGGCTAATATCTGTCCTTCAGATTAAGAAGCGTCCCGCTTCTTAATCGCATTCCAGAGCCCATCCATCTCCGTCAGGGTCATATCGGCCAGGGACCGGCCTTGCGAACGGGCGGCTTCTTCCATGCGTGTGAACCTGCTGATGAACTTCTTGTTTGTTCGCTCCAGGGCATTCTCGGCGTCTACATGCAAAAATCGTGCGTAATTGATGAGCGAAAAGCTAAGATCCCCGAATTCGTCCTCAATTTTGTCGGCATCGCCGAGGGCAACGGCCTCCTGCAGCTCTTCCATCTCCTCTTTTACCTTCTCCCAGACCTGGCTGGTCTCATCCCATTCGAAACCCACTTTGCCTGCTTTTTCCTGAAGCCTGGTTGCCTTGACCGTGGCGGGAAGGGATACGGGCACGCCACTCAGAACCGATTTTTTACCCTCCTTGAGCTTTAGCTGTTCCCAGTTACGCTTGACATCTTCTTCGTCCCTGACCTCGACGAGCCCGGGTTGGCTGCTGGTGTCGCCGTAGATATGCGGATGACGGGAGATCAGCTTGTCGCAGATCCCATTGATGACGTCGTCCAGGCCGAACTGCCCCTGTTCATGGCCGATGCGGGCATAGAAGACGATGTGCAATAGGAGATCGCCGAGTTCCTCGCGGATGCCTTTCCAATCTCCCTCGGTGATGGCATCCGCCAGCTCGTAGGTCTCCTCAATGGTGAGGGGCCGCAGGGTCTGGATCGTCTGTTTTTTGTCCCATGGGCATTTTTCGCGGAGCTCGTCCATGATGGTGACCAGGCGCTGAAAGGCGGTTGTATTCGTGTTCATAATGTGGACAACTGTTGAAGCCGGCCCCTACCCTACACCGTAAATACCGAGATCAGCAGGAAGATGCACAGCAGGATTAAATTGATGATGCTCATCAACGAAAAGATGACAAAGTACTTGAAGAAGGTCTTTGCCCTACGCTGCATATAGAACCCCCGCATCGCTTTGTAGGGATAGATCAACATCCAGATAAAAACGGCAATGTTCAGCAAGATCACGATGGTATGTAACCAACCGGACGGGGTTACCTTGCCCAACTCGTAGATCATCAGGAAAACGAAGAGCTGGATAAAGGTAGCGCAATAGACATGGATGGTGAAGATGCCGTGATTCACATAGTAATACTGTTTGTGCCTGAAGTATAAGATGTTAAGGATCAGAGCAAAAATAGGCAGCGAGATCCACAGGATCTTGGGAAAGGAGTGGAAGATGTTCTCTATCAGGTGTTCCACAAAGAGGCGGCGGTCTTCCTTGTATTCCTTCTCGATCAGCATGGATCGCCTGATCATCGTTCGCTTCAACCAGCCGTCCCGAAGACTGTCCGGCAGGGCTTTTTCGGCGGAGTCATACGCCTGTATGGACTTATACTTGATGTCCCAGCCAAAATAGTTGCTCTCATCGTCATCATCCTCGTGCTTGAAATTCACGTTCACTTGATTGCCATACAAACGTATGGCCCGTTTGAATTTCTTTTCCCCGGCCAGGTTGAAATTGCCCGAGCTGATGGAATCGGTATATGCCTGGGTCACAAAACCGGCCAGGTCGTCTTTGGAAAAGATACGCTTCGACGTGTCTCCATAGGTCTTTTTGATGGTAGCGATTTGGATCGCCCGGTATTCGATCTTCTCCTTTAGATCGTCAATATCGTCTGCATCGGTCTCCTCCTTCAGGTTCCTTTGCAAGCGGGCCTGGTCCTGTCGCAGCGCCCCCAGGTTCATCGCAACTTTGAGATCGTCTTTTGTATAGTCACCGGCTTTGGCCATATCCTCGGGCTTCTTCATGGAAAAGAGGATGATAAAGAAGATGGCGGAGGTAAAGACATACATCCGGATGGGGTTGAGATAGGCCATGCGGCGGCCGCGCATGTATTCCAGCGAAAGAAAGCCGGGCCGCTTCAACAGGTATTTTACCGTTTCGAAGAATTTGCCATCGAAATGGGTGATGTCATTAAAGAAATGCTGGACGAGGTGCCAGACTGTCTCCTTGGGTTCAAGGTTCTCCTGGCCGCATTTGTGACAATAGCGGCCGACGATCTCCGTCTGGCAGTTCAGGCAATTTTTCTCCTTACGTTCCTTTAGATGCGACACAGCAGTTAAAATTTTAACTAAAATAAGGAAACTCAGCAGTTTCGTGTATTAAAAAACAGATTTTTTCGTTCCTTTAGGTATGCACAAGCCATTGATATGCCTGCTGTTTTTCGCCATGACGCAGGTATGTGAAGCCCAATATTACTATAAAGACCTGGTCGTTAACCGGGAGAACAGCGCCCGCTGGCAGAGTTACCGGGATAATCATGTCAAGGCAGTGACGTTGGTGAGTCTGGAATCGGATGGGAAACCAACGGAAGGATTTGTAGGGGACCAACAGGTTTCTGCGGACCTTCTGCATATTACTACACATACGAAGACCTCGGGGACGACTGATTCCTGGATCATTACCGACTATTCCCCCAAAGGATACCTGATAAAAAATACTGATACCAGCGATACCTTCCAGAATAGTACGGAGTACCGGTACGATGACAAGGGCCGGATCGTCGCCATCATCGACACGTCGCTGGAGACCGACAATCATCTCAAAGAAGTCGAGCAGCATTGCTGGAGCTATGACCCGGCGCACCCGGAACTGCCCATGTCGATGTTGAAGATCAAAAACGGCAACGATACCACCGTAGTGCGATTCGTACCCGATGCCAAGGGGAATATCGCCGAGGAGCATGCCAGCCGCCAGGGCGCCGCGCTGCCGACCATCTTTTATTATTACGATGCAGACAACCATCTGACGGATATCGTTCGTTACAATGAACGGGCCAAGCGGCTGCTGCCCATCGAACTGCTGGAATATGGCGAGGGGAGCAGGGTGTCTTCGGCGCTGATCGTCCCCGAAGAAGGAAACAGTTTTTACCAAAAGTGGTACTATGAATACGACGACAAGGGTCTGAAGGTAAAAGACTTCTGCTACAACAAAGAAAAGGAGCTGCTGGGAAGCGTAGAGTATCAGTATACCTTTAATCAATAAGCAATGCGCAATCTTATTTGCCTGGTTTTAGTCCTGAGCGGCCTATCCGTAGTGGCCCAGGATCTCGACTATCCGGATTTTCGCCAGAAGAAGGACAATTTTGCAAAGATCAATGACAAAGACATCCGCGCCGATGTAGCCAGCTTTGCCCTCGCAGGGGTGGATGAAAGTATCGGGAAGGCGCCTCTGGCGAATATTCCGGTGGTCGATTATGGACCCAGTTTCATGAAATATGCCGACGACAGGATCCAGGTCATCATCAAGACCGGTTTCTACCTTGCCAGCAAGCATAAGCTGATGATACAGGAGGGGCATCTGCTCCGTATCGACGGCAAGCCCTATTACGGCGGCATATATGGCCAGCCGCCGCACACGACCATCGAATCGGTAACGGTGATCGTCGACAAGGATACAGTGCCTATACCGTCAACTGCCTATTTCGATCTTTACGACACCAAATTCAGCTTTAATGAGAATGGGGCTACACGTAGCCGTAACGGTGTCTTCCTGTCGAACGACAAGCATACATTCTACATTTACATGCTCAATATCGACAATAAGGGAACGGAATACACCTGGGTCATTCGCGACAAGCAGTACCTGCGGCGGGTAGTAGACTATGGCTTCTTAAATTAGTTTTATGCGACGACAGGTGTACCGTGTGATCTGGTCGATCATGCTTTTTATGATCGTCTACCTGGTCCTGGTGGCCACGGCCACCGTTCTGGCCATTGCCTTTGGCTGGATGGGGACTCTCCTTATCATTTCACTCCGTAATTTTCTTGGACTTATCCTGGGGCTTGGGCTTATCGCCGCCGGCCTGTCGGTGATCGTATTCCTGGTAAAATTCGTGTTTGCCGTTGCCAGGGACGAGAATTCCCAGCGCATGGAGATCAGCGAGGAAGAGCAGCCGCGGTTATTTGCCCTTATCCGGGAATTGACGGCCACTACGGGGACGAGTTTTCCAAAGAAGATCGTTCTGAGTCCCGACGTCAACGCCGCAGTGTTCTACAATTCCAGTTTCTGGAGCATGTTCCTGCCGATCCGGAAGAACCTGGAGATTGGACTGGGGCTGGTCAACAGCGTCAACATCAGTGAGTTCAAGGCCGTGATGGCACATGAGTTCGGGCATTTCAGCCAACGTAGCATGAAATTGGGCTCGTTTACCTACAATGTGAACCGCGTGATCCACAACATGCTTTACGACAACAAGGGGTATACGAATTTCCTGAATACCTGGGGCAGGATCCATGGCGTGATGGCGCTGCTGGCCAGGCTGACGGCCAGGATCGCACAGGGGATACAGTGGATCCTGCGGGGCATGTACGCGTTTATCAATAAGAGCTATATGGGCCTGAGCCGCGAGATGGAATTTCATGCGGATGCCGTAGCCGCAGGCGTAGCGGGCGGCAATAACCTCGTAACGGCGTTGAGCCGGATAGAGATTGCCGGCAGCTGTTACAATACGGCGCTCAGCGAGGCCAACGCCAGGGTGAAGCAAAACAAAGCGTCCCGCAACATCTTCTCCAATCAGCTCACGATCTTCCGCTCGGTAGCGACGGAATACGGGCTGCCGCTGATACAAGGGCTGCCTGCTGTCTCCTATCATTTCTTGTCTTCCGTCGGGGGGGCGGGCAGCAGGATCAATTTCAAGAACCAGTGGGCGAGCCACCCCACCCTGCAGGAACGCAAGCACCGCCTGGACGAGCTCCGGCTCGAGGTGCCTGCTGATCATACCAGCGCCTGGAGCCTGTTCGACGGAGCTGCGACTTTGCAGGAAAAGATCACCAGTAAACTCTACCAGCCGGTGAAATTCGAGGGACCGGTAGAATTCTATGATGCGCAGCAATTCGAGCAGCAATATCTTGGTCGTAAAAACGAATATGCGCTGCCGCCGGAATACAAAGGTTATTACGAGAGTCGCTATATCGAGACCAGGGACTGGGATCTGGACAAGGCCCTGGGGGAGCCGGCACCGATGCTGAGCTTCGAGGACTTCTTTAATGGGGAGACAGGGCAGCTTCAGGCGTCAATAAACAGCAACAAGAAAGACGCGGAGACGGCAAGGGCCATCAAGGAAAAAAAGATCGCCGTCAAAAGCTTTGATTTTGACGGTGTGAAGTACGGCGCCAAAGACGCGGAGATGGTGGCCCGGCAACTGGAAGAGGAGATCGCGGTCCAGGTGGAACGACAGCGCAAAATGGACAAAGCCGCCTTTCTTTATTTTCTGCACCGGCCCGGTGCATCGCAGCACAACATATTGACGAATTACCGGCGGTGGAAGCAGACGCATGCCTTATACGAAGAATACGTGCAGCTGGTCAACAGGATGCTCCAGAAAATAAGACCTTTCTATTCCGGAGGCCTGGGCCTTGAGGAAGTAACCTCCGTTGTGAGCGGAGTAAAGGCGATGGAGGAAAAGGAGCTGAAACGAAAATATCGGGAACTCCGGGAAGCAGGCATCCTGCGGGTGGAGGAGAATGCAGCACTTTACGAGCGGGTGGAGCGTTTCCTGGAGAGCAATTATGCCTACTTTATGGGCAAGGCCTTTGTCCACACAGAGTTGGATGAGCTGAAGGGGCTGGCCATCGATGTCGCCAACGCCTTCAACCGGTTCCAATTCAAATGGTATAAAAAGATGCTTGTCGAACAGCTTACACCTTCGGCTTCGCCTTCAACTGGCGATCTACGCGCCACATCAACAACCCACAGATCATAAATGCGGCGACAACCACGTAGCCCAGGGTATCGTAGCGCACCAGCTGACCCGTACTGCTCTCTGCGATAATGAAACCGCCGACGACGGAAGCGATACCGCCGCCCAGTTGCTGCACCGATGAATTGATGCTCATGAAAGCACCGCGATCCTGGCGCTCGGGTACCGCTGAGATCAGGGCCTGGCTGGGTATTACCCGGGAAAATACAGCCGTATACAAAATGGTATTGAGCAGCAGTACTTCCCATAGCGGGGTAACGCCGAGGTGCGTGAAGATAATGACCATAATAGTCCCGAGCACGCTACCATAAATGAATACACGGAATTTACCGATGCGATCACTCAATTTCCCGATGAGGGGGCCGGTGAAGATGCCAACCGCTCCCGCCACTACGAAAACAACGGGCAGGATCTTTTCGGTAATGCCGACGTTGTGTACGAGGAAAGCGCTGGAATAGGGCATCAGCAGGAAGCCGCCGGTGGATAAGAACGCGGTAGTCGCGAAGGCACGGATATAGGGCTTGTGTGAAGCCGTTTGCAACAGGTGGGCGAGAGGGCGCCGCTCCGAACGCTGGTGCAAATGCCCGTTGACCGGTCTTAGCCATTTGACAACGGCAATACCGAGCAGGATACAAAAGACCGCGATCATGCGGAAGGGCATGTGCCAGCCCCAGTTGTTGGCAAGGAGCAGACCAAGCGGTATGCCCAGGACTTGCGCGGCTGCAAAGGCCGTTTGTACGTAGCCCATGACGCGACCGCGGACTTCCAGGGGGAAGAGATCGGCGACGATAGCCATATTGATGGAAAAAAGGACTCCGCCGAATAATCCTGTCACGATCCTTGCTGCCACCAGGGATTGGTAACCGGGAGCGATACCGCAGCAGATGGTGCCGATGATAAAACCGGCGTAAAAGAACAGCAGCATTTTCTTCCGGTCGAATTTATCGGCGAAGCCCGCGGCCAACACGCCCGAGATGCCCGCACTAAAGGCATAGGCCGAGACGACCCATCCGAAGTGAGAAGGACTGATGGAGAGGACGCGCATCATCATGGCGCCCAGGGGCGCCATGATCATAAAATCGAGGATCACGGTGAATTGCAGTATGGCAATGATTGCGATCACAAAGACCTGATAGCGGGTGAAGACGTGTTTTATTTTGGCCGACTGGCCGCTTCCTGTCGGAGAGCCTCCAATTGGCGAGACTCCTGCGGGCGAGCCTCCTGTCGGGGAACTTTCTTGTTCGGTTGACCGCCCGGGCTCAATAGTGGGCGTCTGATTGGTTGTGGTTGACATATTAAATGTTTAAATGAATATTCATTTATTAATTATAGAAAAAAAATTTAAGGCTTCAATGCTTTCAACACCAGGGCCAGGGTCTGTAAAAGCATTTCGTCTGTCAGGACAAAAGGATCACCGGCCATGTTGAACCCGGCCTTGTGGAATCCCACCAACTTGTACAGCGGCGCGAAGGCCACGGACCAATACACCTCCATCGACATCTCGACCAATTCCTTGTTGGCGATCGCTTTTTCGAGAAAACGTTTCATCCCTTGTTTGAACACGGGGTTCTTCTCGTTCCGGCATCGCGCAAACAAAGGCGTAAACGCGAAGTGTTCCATGAAATGCGCCTCATCGGAGTGATCGATCACATACTTAGCGCGGTTCTTCCACTGGATCGTCAGCCCGGTCGCAAAATCCATTTCGGGGTCAAAATTATGGAACAGGTACGCAAAGAATTTTTCGCGCTCCCGCCTGTAAAGGTGCAATAGCAGATCATCCCGGTCTTTAAAATAGATGTAGATCGTCGCGGGTGAAACACCGGCGGCCTTTGCCAGCTTCTGCATGCTCAGCCCGTCGAATCCTTCCCGAACGACCATCGCCAAAGCCTGGTCAAGAACCGACTCTATTTTGCTTTCATCACGTAGACGCATGAAGCAAAAATAAGTGAATGTTCATTCATTTACAACATCCTCGACAATATATTTTTAAATTAAATATGTTATTCCTTGTAAATCTTTTCTATACCGAGTTTTTTCATCTTACTCTTGAGCGTAGATGCCGGCAGGCGGAGGAGTTCCGCAGCGCCGCCTGAGCCGGAGATACGGCCTTTGCACTTGCGCAGCACGGCAAGGATATGATCTTTTTCCATCTCGGCGATGGTTTTGACGCGCGAGATCTCTTCGGTATAGCTCTCTTTGGCCGGTGCAGACGAGGACATAAATGACACGTCGCGGAGGACGGCGTCGTTGGTCATGAGCACGCTTCGTTCCATGACGTTTTGCAGTTCGCGGACATTGCCGGGCCAGGAATACTCCATGAGGCGGGCCAATGCTTCGGGGGCAATCGTTTCCGTCTTGCGATTGGTCTTAGTGGCATACATCTTTATAAAATGGTCGACCAGCAGGGGGATGTCTTCTTTGCGGTGACGGAGCGGCGGCAGGATGACGGGGAAGACGTTGAGGCGGTAGTACAGATCCAGGCGAAACCGTCCTTCCGCGATGCCTTTCTCGAGATTGCTGTTGGTAGCCGCGACAATGCGTACGTTTACCTTGATGGTCTCTTTTCCGCCAAGGCGTTCGATCTCCCTTTCCTGTAATACGCGAAGCAATTTAACCTGTAGTGATGGAGGCATCTCCCCTATTTCGTCCAGGAACAGTGTGCCGCCATCGGCCTGCTCGAATTTGCCGATGCGACGGTCGAATGCGCCGGTGAAGGCCCCTCTCTCGTGTCCAAAGAGCTCGGATTCCACCAGGTTCGGGGGCAGCGCGGCACAGTTAAGTTTGACAAAGGGCTTGTTCCGCCGGGGCGAGAGGCGATGAATATTGGTAGCGATGCCTTCCTTGCCAGTCCCGCTTTCGCCAAGGATGAGGACGGAGGTATCCAAATGACCCACTTCTTTTACCAGGCTAAAGACCTTCAGCATGCCCGGACTCTTGCCGATGATCCCATTCAAACCCGTATCCTGCGGCTGATCGCCGAAGGAGTGTTGGTCCATCTCCCGCGAAACCGCGATCTTCTGACGACGGTCGGGAGCCTGCTGCTGGGCCGCTGAAGAGGCCATCTGTTTTTTGAGGTCGTGCCGGTAGCGGGCAATATCGAGGGTCACGAGCAGGTCCTTCTCACGAAAGGGTTTTACGATGAACCCGGAAGGTTGCGTGACCTTGGCCATCTCCAGGACCCCGCTATTGCAATTGGCGGACAAATACACGAAGGGAATATCTTTTTTGTTCAACTGTGCGGCCACGTCGATACCCGTCTGTTCACCCTTCAGAAAGATATCGAGCAACACCAACGTAGGCGGGTTCATATTGATCATGTCCATAGCCGAAGCATAGGATCGCGCCACGCCGCACACAGTATATCCTGCTCTTTCAAGCGTCAGCCGGATATCATTGGCCACCACGAGTTCGTCTTCTACAACCAGGATTGAATTGCCCATGATCTGCAGTTATTAGTCGACCGTTTCAGCTGACAAGTTAGGTAAATTTTTGAACTCCGGCGGCGCCAATGGGTCATGACGGTCGGCCGTCCGCAGAAAAACGATGCAAATGGAGGTACCACCCTCATTGCGAATTGTCATCTTTCCTTCCAGTTGCAGGTTGAGGCTGTCGATGAGTTCCATGCCCATGGATCTCACCCTTTTTATATCAAAGTCTTCACGCAGCCCTATTCCATTGTCTGCGATCTCGAGACGGATACCATCCTCGCCGAGACGTTGCAAACTGATGTCAACGGCACCATCATTTTTATTTGGAAAAGCGTATTTAATACTGTTGGTGACGGCTTCGTTGATGATCAGCCCGATGGGCACCGCCTGGGCCACATCCAGCCAAACCGAATCGATATGCAGTCCGAAAGAAAGGTTACGATCCGCTGCGAAACTCTCTTTTATATAGTTGACGAGCTCGGGAATATAGCGGTTCATGTGAATGAGCTCGAGGTTGTCGGACTGATACAGCCGCTGGTGGATAAGGGACATGGCGTACATCCGGTTGCGGCTTTGGCTCAGGGCGGCCACAGCCTTTTCGTTTTCGAGGTAGAACGACTGTGTATTAAGGAGGCTCATCGCGATCTGCAAGCAGTTCTTGACGCGATGGTGGATCTCCCTGAGCAGCCATTCTTTTTCGGCAAGGAGTCTGGTTCTCGAAAGATTGACCTGCGTCAGTTCGAGCATCTTGTGGTCGATAACTTGTTTCTGTTGGTAGAGCCGATCTTTGCTCTCTTTGATGATCCGATACCGGTCATAGGAAACGACGAGCAACGCTAAAAAAAGCACTGCGCAGGCAATCGTTGCGCCGTCGCTAAAACCGAGGAAAGCCGTATAAAGCGCTATATTTCTCATATGGTTGCAACGCCATTTTCGGCCAGGTGAATGGTCAACAATCCATCCTGTTCCATCAGATGAGGAAAAGTGATCGAGATGATAAGGCCGTCCCTGCTTTGGATCTCGAGTCTTCCTTCCAATTGCTGGTTAAGACTGTCGATGAGCAGCATTCCCATGGATCTCGTGCTACGCAAGTCGAAATCATCTCCGAGGCCGACCCCGTCATCGGCGATCTCCAACAGGACATGGTCCTCCAAAACTTGTTGCAGCAGCACCCGGATCGTACCGCCAATGCGCTCCGGAAAAGCGTATTTGATGGAGTTGGTGACGGCCTCGTTGACGACCAGCCCGATGGGGACCGCCTGCGCGACATCGAGCCGGATCGGATCGACACGTGTCTCGAAGAAGATAAGTCCGTTCCCCGAAGAGCTATCCTTGATGTAGTCGACGAGTTCGGGGATATACCGGCTCATGTCGATAAGCTCCAGGTTGTCGGTCTGATAGAGCCGCTGGTGGATAAGCGACATCGCATACATCCGGTTGCGGCTTTGCGTGATGGCGGCAATCGCCTTCTCGTTCTCCAGGTAGAAGGACTGCGTGTTGAGCAGGCTCATCGCCATTTGCAGGTTATTCTTTACCCGGTGGTGGATCTCTTTGAGCAGCCATTCCTTTTCGTTGAGGAGCTTGGTTTGGGAATGATTGAGTTGTTGAAGCTCGAGGTTTTTATGATCGATCGCCTCCGCCTGCAATTGAAGCAGGTAGTTGCTCTGCCGTTTGATGCGATAGCGATTATAGGAGACGGCAAGCAGGACAAGGAGCAAGGCGGAGCCGGCGATAACGCCATTGCGGGTAAGATCGGCCTGGCGGAGCGCCGCCCGGCCCAGGGCTTGTTCGCGGGTCAGCACCGCGATATCCTTGTCTTTTTTCTCCGTCTCGTAATCCAGCTTCAAAGCCTCGATCTGCTTGCTGTTGGCAACCCTGAGCAGGGAATCTTTCAATTGGATATATCGCTGGTAGTCGTCGATTGCAGTCCTGAAATCGCCGCTGGTTGAATCGATCCGAAAAAGATTGTAATAGAGTGGATAAAGGTCCGGCCATCTTTTATTCCGGATAAGATAGTCCTTGTATTGCAAGGCATGCTTCCTTGCCATCTCATATTGGTGGGCATTCAGCTCGTATCGAACGATAGACGCATCTACATACCCGCGCTTTTGATCGTCGGCGGGCAGACTATCGGAAATGCGCCTGAACCTTTCCACATAGGGGCGGGCAGAATCCGGGTAACCCAATTCCGAATAGGCGACGATATAAACACTTCCTGTCAATATCCGGGTAAAGAAGTCGTCGCAGGGATATTGACCGGTGATCGATCGTATCAAACGCAAACCCTCCCGAAATCGTTTTTGTTTACACTCCGAGTTAACCACACTGATAGCAATGGTAACGATGGTTGGCGTATCCTTGATATGAATGGCCACGGCGAGGGCCTTGCGGAACCAGGTTTCGCCATTCGGGAAATCCTCGAACCTGTAGCAGACAAGGCCCATTCTGTTGTAAGCGGCGCATAGACCTGGCCCCTCAGGCCGCTCTTCCTCCTGTCTGACCGCCAGCAAGCCGTATTTAAGTGCATTCCGTTGATCACCTATGGAACTATACGATCGGCCCAGCAGGGTATAGAGATTAGCCAAAGCCGTATGCCCGATAGCGTTATATATCTTCAGCGCCTGCAACAATGGCGGCAAGGCATCCATAAAATTGTGCGGCTCGACACTCGTAAGGCAATCGCCCAGCAGTTCCAGCGCCGCTGCCTGCGATTCTTTTCTGCCGGCGGCTTCGAAGATCGGCGCAGCCCGCCGGTAAAATCCGATCCGTACCGCATCCTCCTTTGAATCGCTATAATCGTAGTAGCTTGCGGCATCCATCAGCGCAAACGCCAGGTCCAGGGAGTCGGGCAGCCGGCTACAGGCATCGATGGCAAGCAGGGCATTCTTTTTGCCAAGATCGGGCCGTTTCAATTCGCGATAAGCATGGCTATACACCATGTAACACCGCGCCCGGATTGCCGGGTCGTGGATGCGATCGTTGGCTGTCTTTACCTGGTCCACCAACAGCACGGCGCTGTCGAGATCGACCGGGTCTTCCCCGCGTTTGAGCACATAAGCATAGGCGGCTTGTAGTTGCCACCTGAACCGGGCGGTATCCGACCGCCCGGCTTTTGCTTTTTGTAATAGCTGCGGTATGGGCAGCGTGGGCTTGTCCTGGCCGAAAGCGGGCAGGAGCCAAAGGCCAACGATCATGCAAAGGGGGAATCTTGTCATAAGCGGCGATTAGCCAGCAAAGACGAACGGCGTGCCAAACATAAGCATTTGCCTTTCAATGACTTAGCAATCATATTAAACCGACAAAGGGCGAAATTTCGTCATTTGACGATTCCGTAACTTCCACCCTGCAAATCAAGTTTCGTTAACTTTGGGCGATGGGAACGGTCGCACTCAACAGTCCGGCAGGCAGATGGGTCATGGCATCAACCATTATGGCATCGGCCATGGCCTTTATCGACGGCACCGCGTTGAATGTCGTCCTGCCTTCCCTTCAAAACAGTCTGCATGCCTCAGCCGCCGATCTTTTCTGGGTATTGAATGCCTACCTGCTGATGCTGGCATCATTGATACTGGCGGGTGGTTCATTGGGGGACAGGCTGGGCCGGAAAAAGATATTCATGATCGGTATCCTTGTATTTATTATCGGCAGCGCGGCCTGTGGGCTGTCGCCGTCAACCGGCTATCTCATCGCGTTCCGCATCCTCCAGGGTGCAGGGGGAGCATTGATGATCCCCGGAAGTCTCTCGCTGATCTCCTCCTCCATCGACGACAAAGAACGCGGAAAGGCCATAGGTACCTGGTCGGCGATCACGACGATGGTGACCGTCGGCGGACCCATCATCGGCGGCGCACTGGCCGACGCGGGTCTGTGGCGGTATATCTTTTTTATCAATGTCCCGATCGGTGTCGCCGCGCTCGTGATCCTCTGGTCGAAAGTAGCGGAGAGCAAGGATGCCAAAGGCGGCGACGCACTGGATATCCCGGGCATACTCGCGATCGCTTTGGGACTGGCGGCCCTGACCTTCGGATTCCTCAGGATGCCGGCACTGGGCTTTATGCACTGGGCCGTCTGGGGTACCCTGGCCCTGGGCCTGCTATTGCTGCTGGCCTTTATCGTTATTGAACACAAGAGCGCTCACCCGATGATGCCCCCGCATCTCTTTACCAATCGGGTGTTTACCGGTGTCAATCTGCTGACGTTTTTTTTGTATACGGCGCTCAATGCGGCCATGCTTTTCCTTTCCCTCAACCTGGTACAGGCACAAGGGTATAGTCAGCTTGACTCGGGTCTGACCTTTCTGCCCTTCACCGCGCTGATGATCGCTCTCGTCCGGTTTGCAGGTGCTTTGGCCGACAAACACGGGCCGCGTCTCTTCCTGATCGCCGGTCCGGCGGTAACGGCTCTCGGCATGATCTTGCTGTCGTTCGTCGGCGAGACACATGGTCCCCGGGATTATTGGACAAGCTTTCTGCCCGGCATACTCGTATTCGGGCTGGGTATGTCCTTCACCGTTGCACCACTGACCACTACCGTTATGAGCTCGGTCGGGGATCAATATTCCGGGGTGGCATCGGGTATCAACAACGCCTTGTCGAGGATCGCCGCCGTTTTTGCCAATGCCATCTTCGGGGCCCTGGCGGTGTTGTTATTCACCGGTATGCTGGAACAGCGGTTGAATGGACTGGGGTTGCCGCCGGCTGTAGAGCAGGCGGCGATCAGTCAAGCTGCCGATCTGGGGAACGCGAAGCCTCCACCGGGAGTAGATGCGGGTAAGAAGCCAGCTGTTACGGCGATCTACCGGACCGGGTTTATCCAAAGCTACCAGCGCATCATGCAAGTTGCGGCCGTATTGGCTTTTATCGGGTCCCTGATGGGGGTTATATTTGTAAAAAAGCGCAGCCCATGACTATCGACATCCAACAACCGCAACCAACCGCCTATAAGGCCATCGACCATGCAACCGTGCAGAGCGGGTTTACCATGGCTTCGGATAGCCAGACCTGCAGCCTGCTGCGAACCCTTGCCGCTTCCAAGCCCGCGGGTCGTTTCCTGGAACTGGGTACCGGCACCGGCTTGTCGACGTCCTGGATCCTCGACGGCATGGATAAGGATTCCACTTTAGTGTCGGTGGACAATGCGCCTGAATTTTTGGCGATCGCACGGCAATGGCTGGGCGCCGATAGCCGGCTGACTTTAGTGGAATCGGATGGCGGTGCGTGGATCGAACAGAACAAGGGCGAAAAATTCGAATACATCTTCGCCGATACCTGGCATGGCAAGTATTTGCTACTGGATGAAGCGCTCGACATGTTAAAGCCCGGCGGCCTCTACATCCTCGACGATATGCTCCCTCAACCCAATTGGCCCGACGGGCACCAGGAGAAGGCCCAGCGCCTCCTCCAAACGCTCGAAGCCCGCGAAGACTTTTTATTGACTTCGCAGGCTTGGGCCACCGGAATCATCATCGGTGTCAAACGCTAGTTGTATCGAATCCGCACACATCTGTCGCAACCACGGGCACCCGCGCCCCATCAATCAATTTCAACATATTGGTTGTCAGCAATCTAAAATCCAGCCCGCCTTTTGATACGCTACTGGCATCAATCTCTGCACATGATCAAAAATTATCTTAAAACCGCCTTTCGCAGTCTGCTTAAAAATAAAGGGTTCACCATCATTAATGTACTTGGTTTGACGCTGGGCATTGCCACCTGTCTGCTCATCGTCTTCTATGTATTGGACGAGTTGAGTTATGACAAGTTCAACGAAAACGCGGACCGTGTATATCGTGTCAACAACGACATCAAATTTGGCGGCAGCGAGAATTCCTTTGCCACTGCGCCCGCGCCGGCAGCCATGACCCTGAAAGCGGACTTCCCCGAAATACAGCAGGCGGCGAGGATTTTCTCGTTCGGTGGCGTGCGGATCAGGAAAGGCGGTCAGTTCGTCCAGGAAGACCGGGTCCTCTATGCCGACTCCACTATATTTTCGATTTTTACCTTCCCCATGATCCAGGGCAATCCCGCGGATGCGCTAGTAGCGCCTGGTTCCATGGTGATCGATGAGCGGACGGCGATGAAATATTTTAATCGCACAGACGTCGTCGGCCAGACATTGACGGTTGACGACGGCACCGTCTTCAAGATCACGGGTGTGATCAACAACATCCCCATCCAATCTCATTTTAACGCCGATATCTTTATCTCGATGGCCGGCCGGGCCGACAGCCGGGTAGATGGTTGGCTCGGCAATAACTATTATACCTATATCCTGCTGAGACCGGGTGCGGATCCCGCAGCCCTGCAGGCGAAATTCCCGACCTTTTTGCAGCAGCATGCCGGCCAGCAGCTCCAAAACGCGATCCATATGGACTTTGCCACACTCGAAAAAAGCGGGAGCTATTTTCGGTTCAGCCTTGTTCCGCTAACCGATATCCATCTCCGGTCGAATTCAGTCGGCGACCTGCTTCCGGGCGGCAGCATTACCTATGTCTATATCTTTTCAGCGATTGCCGCTTTCATCCTGGTGCTTGCCTGTATCAATTTCATGAACCTGTCCACTGCCCGTTCGGCCAATCGTGCAAGGGAGGTCGGGGTCAGAAAGGTGCTGGGTTCACCCCGCAAATACCTGATCGCCCAATTCCTGACCGAATCGGTAATGGTGACGCTGGCCGGTGCTATATTGGCGGTGGTGACGGCCTGGGCGCTCCTGCCGCTCTTCAATGAGATCTCCGGGAAGGAACTGGTGATCAGTGGTCGGCTGGTTCGCTGGATGGTACCCATCTTGCTGGTCTTCGTGGTGATCATCGGTTGTCTGGCCGGATCATATCCCGCCTTTTTTCTCTCCGCCTTTCAGCCCGTCGATGTACTAAAGGGTGGAAAGCTATCGAGAGGCTTCAAAGGCGGCGGTCTGCGGAGCTTCCTGGTCGTGTTTCAGTTCGCTATTTCCATATTCCTGATCACCGGGACCCTGGTCGTCTACAATCAGCTGAAATATATCCAGTCCAGGGACCTTGGTTTCAACCGGGACCACGTATTGATCGTAAAAAATGTATATGGGCTGGGCGACCAGGCCCAATCTTTCAAAAAGGAAGTAAAAAAACTAAAAGACGTAGACGACGCCACGATGACCGGTGCATTACCCGCCGAGAACTACATGAGCGGCTCGTCTTTCTTTAAAGACCGGAGTCTGAACCAGGAATCGGCGGTTCTGAGCCAACGCTGGTTTGTCGACGAGGACTATATCACCACGCTGGGAATGAAGTTGAAATCGGGAAGGAATTTCTCGGCTGACATGCCCACGGACTCCAGCGCGATCCTCATCAACGAAGCCGAGGAAAAGATGCTTGGCTATGCGGATCCGTTAAATCACACCCTGTATGCACCGATGGATAATACCCTTACCCGCGTCGGCGCCTTTCATATCGTCGGGGTAATAAAAAACTTCAATTTTCGCTCGCTTCGCGAGCAAGTGTCGCCAATGGTCCTTCATTTCGCGGACGACCGGAGCGCCCTCAGCGTCCGCATTCATGCCGGCGCCAATATCCCGGCGGTCATGGCACAGATCAGCAACAAATGGAAAGAACTGTCGCCGACGAAGGAGTTCGCTTATACCTTTATGGAGCAGGATTTCGATGCCCTTTACCGTGCAGAGCAGCGCATGGGCAAGCTCTTTATTTCCTTCACCGCCTTTGCCATCCTCATTGCCTGTCTTGGTCTTTTCGGTCTCGCCGCTTATGCCGCAGAACAACGTACCAAGGAGATCGGCATCCGGAAAGTGCTGGGAGCCGGTGTTTCGACGATCGTCGGTATGCTTTCAAAAGATTTTATCAAACTGGTGCTGATCGCGATACTGATCGCGACGCCCCTGGCCTGGCTAGCCATGCGTAAATGGTTGGAGGGCTTTGCCTATCGGCAACAGATGCAATGGTGGGTGTTTGCGCTCGCAGGTTTTGCGGCGATACTGATCGCTTTTATTACCATCAGCTTTCAATCGATCAGGGCGGCACTAAGCAATCCCGTCAAAAGTCTGAAATCGGAGTAGAACGCGCCTACTTTATAATTTTGTTACCCAAAGGTTTTCTGTAACGCCTGACAAATTCGGAAGGGGTCATTCCAAACAATTTGGAGAATTGCTCCCTAAAATATCTAAGATCATTAAACCCCGTAGTGTAAGTGACTTCTACCACTGTTTTACTTGTGTTAATCAACAATTCCGCCGCCTTTCTCAATCGTAAAAACCTTATGAATACGTTTACTGTCAACCCTGAAATAGCCTTAATCCTTTTGTATAGAGCCGGGTGGCTCATGCCTATCTCCTGGCAAAAGAGTTGGACGCTGAATTCCGGATTGTCCATATACTGATCCACGATTTCAATACACCTTTCCAAAAATTCTTTGTGATCAGCTTCTATGCTGGAAGTAGGCTTTAGCGTAATCGTATTGAAGAAATATTGCTGAAGCCTGCTCCTGGACCTTAGGATATTTTGAACACGGGCAACAATCAATTCTTTGCTAAAGGGCTTACTCACATAATCTTCGGCACCACACTCTAATCCCATTAGTTTTGATTTTTCAGACGAACTCCCCGTCAATAATATTATGGGAATATGCGCAAGGTTCGGGTTTTCCTTAAGCTTACGGCACAATTCAATACCATTCATTTTGCCCATTACAACATCGCTGACAACAATGTCAGGCAATTCCTTGCTGATCAAAGTAAAAGCAGACATCCCATCGTCTGTTTCATAAATATTAAATTGATCAATGAATATATCCTTTATATAGCTTCTCAGCTCCGCATCATCATCAACGATGACCATCGTCGGCAGCCCCGAAATGATCTTATCAATAACCTTTGACTTGTTGTCGGTAGCCTGATCCCCACCTTCGCGGACTTCTTCGGCCAATTCATGAATAATGCTTGGACGCTCAGACTTACCCTCCTCCCTGCCGTACTCCTTTGAAATATGTTTATTTCCAGGAAGGATCAGCGTGAAAGTGCTGCCCACCCCTTCCCTACTAACGTAGGATAATGACCCCGCATGAGCAAGAGCAAGTCTCTTCGAAACATGTAACCCAATACCAAATCCGGTTTGCGACGCCTTGTCAGTGTTGTTTGCCTGGTAGAATGCATCAAACAACCGGTTGCTCATATTTTCAGCAATCCCGCACCCGGAATCCTTGACAAAGATACATAGTTGCCCGTCTTCGTCCGTTAGTGACAATTCCACTTTCCCGCCTGCAGGAGTATACTTTAATGCATTTGAAAGAAGGTTAAACAAAATTATTTCAATTTTCTCTTTGTCCCCACAATAGAATATTTCATCTGAAGGCCGGTCAAAATTAAAATAGATATTTTTGGATGCTGCCCGTTGCACAAAGCTTAGGAAAACCTCGTTGCATGCTGCATTCATGTCAAAATTTGAAAGGTAGAGTTGTTGCTCTATTGATTCAACTTTCCTGAACAACAGCAACTGATCGACCAGGCTTAATAGGCGCCTGGCATTTCGGTGAACAGTCGACAATTGTTTTTGAACGTGCCCGGAAGTCGCTTCCGCCATAAGGTCCTTCAAAGGGCTTACAATTAATGTAAGGGGTGTCCTGAATTCATGAGATATGTCTGTGAAAAAAGATATCTTTCTTTCTGTAAGTTCCTTTTCTTTTTGCTTTTCAACTAAAGCAAGCCTTATTTCATATCGTAATCGTTCCTGACGCCGATAATAATAAAGGAAACCACAGAAAATACCGATTGCAAATGCTGTATAAAGCAAATACGCCCACCACGTCCTGTACCAGGGCGGTAACACAGTAACAGATAGCAATTGCACTTCTCCATTCCAAACTCCATCCGCATTCATTACTCTTACGTAAAATTCATACGTGCCCTCCCGCAAATGGCTATAATTGGCAGTCCTTACATTATTTGCAATACCCCAATCCTTATCCCACCCTTTTAAATAATAAGCGTAATTAAGGTTGTCTGCATTTGAATACTGCAATGCGGTAAAATCAAATGAGAGGATCGCCTTGTCAAATGGAACAGTTATGCTGGTGATAATGTCTTTATTGCGTGAGGTAACACAAGCCGTATCTGTTTCGACAGGAGAGTTATCGATTTTTATCCCGGTGAGAAACAAGCGGGGGATATCTCTCTTGTCGTAAACGCTATCCGGATAAAAGCTATTAAAACCTTTGATGCCTCCAAATAAAAACTCCCCGCTCCTGGCGATCAGCGCGGCATTAAAGCTGAATTGGTTGCTTTGCAATCCATCGGCCTGCGTAAAATTTCTATACGTCTCTAAAGTTGGATCGTAACGGCACAAACCATAATACGTGCTAAGCCAAAGATTCCCTTTATTATCTTCGAGTATTCTCAATATTCCATTGTTAGGCAAGCCTTCTTTTGTCGTCAATTGCTGGAATATCCCCTTTTCCCGGTCAAACAATAGCAATCCCCCTCCTTCTGTGCCAACCCAAAAGTTATGATCTTTATCCTCATGAATACTCCTCACAGGATAGCCGATAAAGAATGTTTTATGTCTCCTTTTTTCCGGATCTATCTTTATTAAAGAAGTGTAATTGCCTCCCCACAAATTACCAGACCTGTCTTCCGTCAAAACCTGTAAATCAATAAGCGAAGTATCAAAAAGCTCAAACTTATCGGCAGGCCTGTTATACAAATAAAGATGGCCCTTATTGCTGGCACATGCCCATAAACGTCGTTTGCTGTCTTCATAGATCTGCCAAACGTTTCTCTCATCGATTTTTTGAACTGGATTATAACACGTATAATGCCTGAATGTGTTGTTTGATTTATTTAGTTTGTCTATCCCACCGAACCAGGTGGAGATCCAGGTATCGTTTTTAAAGTCCCTGGTAACGTAGGTAATAAAGTTGCTGCTGATAGAGGCAGCGTCCGCCGAATGAACATATTTCGTGAAAATGTTCTTTTGCTTATCCCAGTAACGCAATCCTGCCCCATCCGTTCCAATCCATAAATTTGACCGGTCATCTTCGCAAAAAGACAATATAAAGTCGTTGACATCTTCCGTCCTGCCTTTGTGATACGATATTGTCTTAAACAGGCTACCATTCTTTTCCAGGATATTCACTCCGCCTCTTAGTGTTCCAATCCACTGGCGACCTTCGACATCGATGTAGATCGCATAGATGGCATTACTGTTAATGCTTGCCCCCGCTAAAGAAAGTGGCTGGGCCATTACCCCCCCGGGCGGTAAATGCCATAACCCATTTCCGTCAGTCGCTATCCATAGCCCACCCTTCGGGTCCTCTGCGATATCTCTTACGGTCATTTCAGGGATAGGATCAAATCTTTTGAAACTGTTTTGGCAAACCTTAAATACTCCTGACTCATTTCCGATAAACAAATCGCCGTTAGCGCTTTCTAAAATGGAGTTGCATTGTGTTAACCCTGAAGCAACGGGAGATAGTCGCCCACTTTCGATCTCATATTTGTATAGGCCGAGATCAGCAATAAAGATCCATGCCACATGCTGAATTGAATCATATTCAATGGCCGGAACATAACACGTCGCGTCGGTTCCCCGTGGAAGAACAATTTGTTTGCCTGTTTCTTTGCTACCGGTAAATACAATGAGTCCGCTGTGCGCTGTGCCGACCAACATCGCGTCGCCCGCGTTTTTTATGGACAATACAGCATCACACAGGGGAACACTTTCTGAACTATTGACTTTTTTGAAACGGGGAGTGAAAAAAGCACCGCGGCCGGGGTCATAAACACTCGCACCTTTTCCTCCTCCTACCCAGATCTTATTTTCATTGTCGGAGTTGATGCAATAAACGTGATTATCCAAAAGAGAGGCCGAATCTCCTATTGTATTCCTAAAAACGCGGAAAGAGTATCCATCATACCTGTTCAATCCGTCATAGGTTCCGAACCACATGAAACCATTGTTGTCCCTGTAAATACAGGTGACCGCATTGTTTGAAAGGCCCTGGTCAATGCCAAGATATCTTACGGATAGTGTGTCGGAGGCAAAGCAATTTCCTCCCCGCAAAAGGAGATAAAAATAAATGGCGTATTTCATGTACAGCAGGCTAGCTTTTCTAAATATACCTAATTTATTATATATGCGTTCTTTTTTTCGCCGGAGCTTTACCATCCTGAGGGATAACAATTAGGTCACGGTCCGATTTATCCTTTCCCCGCAATTTGCCCAATAGTGGTCTGTCAATCCCTCTTAAAACGTCTTGCTGTGGCTTTGTCAACTCAAGCACAACAATTTCATTGTTGCCCGGCTTTAACCATTCACCGGGAACATATATCGTTTGTTGAGGACCGACATTCCAATAACGCCCGAGATTATATCCATTTACCCACACGATGCCCTTCCCCCATTTGCTCATGTCGAGGTAAGCATCGCCTGCCACCGTTAAATTAAATATGCCCCTGCGAATCACGGGAGCGTCTGTATATTTGTTACTGCCCGCGGTTACCTTGATGGCATCGATATCGCTGAAAGGCAATGAGTACATTTGCCAGTTCTGCAGCTCCTGGTTGTCAAACAGTACTTCCTGCGTAATGCCTTTTTTGTTTTCAAGGAGATATGGACCAAAATTTATCCGGCCGAGATTTTCAACCAGGATGTCGAGCGTAATTTTTCCCATGGGCATTTCGACATTGATACTGCTGTCCCCATGCCTCCTGTCCAAAATACATGCACGCTTGCCGTTGATGAACACCAGTGCATAATCTCTCAGGCCTTTTACCACGAGTTCGCCCCTTTTACCGCCCATTAACGTCGTTCTGTACAACACAAAGCCATAAGCCTGATAAAGGTCTTCAAAAGTCAAAAGTCGTGGGTATACTTTCGGAGGCGGAAGGATGTTGAATATGCATGTCGATTCTGTGAATTGAATATCATCGATCGCTACCACGGGCTTGATGGCCGGGACATCAGGCAATGTTTCCCCGGGGGGTAGGTGCTTTTGGATCACCGATCTGAAAGCCATGAACTTTGGGGTCGGGTTGCCTGCCTCATCCAGGGGCGCATCGTAATCATAACTACTTATCTGCGGTTCATAAGGGCTTTTGCTATTGTAGTTGGCTCCGTTCATAAAGGCTCTGGTAGTACCGCCATGGAACATATACATGTTCACAGAAATGCCGGCAGACAACATGCTATCCAATAATGCAGCATATTTTTCCGGCGGAAGAACATGATGTGGTGCGCCCCACCAGTCAAACCAGGCTGGATACCATTCTGCGACATAATAAGGGCCTTTGCCATTATTGTATTTTCTAACCAGTCGTTTTATTTTCTGTGGGTTGTCAATACCATTTACCGCAGGAAGCAGGCCGCGCAAATGGCCCTTTTCGAGATCGTTTGCCTGGTCGCAGGTGTACAGCAGGCCATCGAATCCTACGTCCTGAAATATTCTCCGATTTATCGCAAGATATTCCTTGCTGCCGCCGTAGGAACCGTATTCGTTCTCCACCTGGATCATTAAAATATTGCCACCGTGGTTTACCTGGAGAGGCGCGAGCTGCATACCCAAAGCCATCAGGTAAAGTTTGTATTCCTCCAGGTATCTTCTTTCCTTGCTACGAACGACAAGGCCTTTTTCGTTTTGCAGCCAGTAAGGATATCCGCCAAATTCCCATTCAGCGCACACGTATGGTGAAGGTCTCAGCACAACCCATAAGCCTTCTTCCTCGGCAATTCTCACAAACGCAGCAACGTCGTTATTCCCTGAAAAATCAAATTTTCCTTTTTCCGGTTCCTGTATATTCCAGAAAACATAGGTGCCGATCGTATTTAAGCCCATTGCTTTCGCCATTTTCATTCGCTGCCGCCAGGCCTCACGGGGAATACGCGAGTAATGCATTTCTCCGCTGATCATCTGGAAAGGTTTGCCATCCAGTAAAAAAGTCGAGTCGCCCAAGGCAAAGCTGTGCTGCTGCTGTGCGTAGCCGTTGATATTATATGCCAAAAAGAAAACAAATAGAATGGCACAATTTCTTTTCATAATTAAGTCATTTATGTAATGCTGCCTGGTCACGAAAATAAAGGCCCTCTGTAGAAACAGCGAGCCTTGTTTACGATTGCTTATAGGGTCAGTAAGAAGGATTTTGAATAAGTTTTAGATTTTTATTCATTTCGTTGTAATCAATCGGCAGGAAATAGTATTTGGGGTTCCATGCTCTTGCGCCGGAATAATCCAAATTGGCGTAATTGCCGGCTCCGCTCACATCGGCAACCGGCGTGTAAACGGGTGTACCCGAACCATAGGTTGCAGAACCATTGTAAGGATAAAAGATATGAATGGCCCACACATTGCTGAAGCCTGCTTTTTGTCCATAGACTGCCGGGTCGCAGATCATCCAGCGCCGGATATCGAAATAGCGCAATTCTTCGAACGCCAATTCGATTTTTCGTTCATGTTGCAGGCTCGCCATCGTAGCCGCGGCGATAGCAGGCATTCCCGCTCTTGCCCTTATCATGTTTATATAAGTTGTTGCAGTTGTTGCGTCACCCAAGCCCAGGCAGGCCTCGGCATAATTAAGCAACACCTCGGTATAACGCATATATCGCCAGGGCGTCGACTGCAGGACTTTTAATGGATCGATCGTGGGATCGCTCCATTTCCTCAAATAATAGCCGGTGGGAGACCAGTTCCAGATATTGGCGCTGGTGGGCGGATTGTGGGTATCGAAGCCACCCACTTCATACTGGATGTCATCGGTAGTTGGATTGGATGACGAGGTATTTTGATATCCTGTTTGGAGTTTACCCGTGGGTTCATAGGGTAATATGTCCGTTGTCCTTTGACGCCAATAAGCTCCGTCGTACAGCACCGTACCGTAAAAGCGGGGGTCCCGGTTCTGATAGGGCGCAGCAGCCTGAGTTGGATTGCTCCAGCTGAAGGCAGTGCCATCGCTCATTTCATACTCATCGACGAATTGTTGTGTGGGCGCATCTACACCCCAACCCCAAAACCCATTGGGATTATGGAACAGTCCGGGACCATACGTTTTTCCGTAATTGTTCCAGTTCGCAACCGTATTCGTTGAAAAATATTTTACAAAAATATCTTCCGATGTACTCATTTGAATAAACAGATTACCGTAGTTGGCAGCCGCCTCGCTTTGTGATGCCGGGCTCGGCATATACAGCGAATACTGCCCCAGGTTTATTACCGCCAATGCCGCGTCTCTTGCTTTCTGCCAACGGGTTTGCCTGTCTCCCCCTGAAAAAGTGGCGTACCTTACCAGTTCAGGGTTTGTATAGCCTGCAAACGGGTCCGGCACGGTAGCGTTACCGCCATTGTACAGGTCGCTGGCCGCAAATAACAAAGCTCTTGATTTCAAGGCAAGCGCCGCACCTTTAGTACCCCTGCCTACCTGTGTTTGTTGTAAAGGAAGGTATTGGGCAGCACTGTCGCACTGGTCTGAAATAAACTGAATACAATCGGCATAAGTATTTCTCGGAACGCTAAAACTATCCGTCAATGTGTATGCTTTTGTGATCAGGGGTACCCCACCATAAAAAGACACCAGATTTTGGTACAAATAAGCCCTCAGGAAAAATACCTCTCCCATCAACTCGTGCTTGGTAGCGGTATCGATCGGCGACGAATTGATTTTCGAAAAGAACAAATTGGTAGCTCTGATAAACGAATATTCGTTTGCCCAGGTAAAATGCAGCAATTCGGGGCAACTGCTGCCACTTGCAAACGGTCCTAAATTGCTGGAGGTGATCTGGCTCAACATGGCCATTTGCTGTCCGGCCCAGGTGCATGCCTGGGTCAGCGCTTCATCGGTAAGCGAAGCCAGCATCGACCAGTCTTGGCCATGCGGAAGTCCCTGATAAATGTCGTTCACGTAGGCCGTCAATAACCCCGGATCCGTCGAATTGAAAACAGCGTCATCAGAAACGGCGCTCACGGGCGCCAGATCCAGCGTCTTTTTACTGCATGATATTCCGGTGCCCAGCAAAATAGCCGTCAACAAGATCATGCAAATAATATTTTTTTTCATGTTTATTTGTTTTATCTGTTCAGCAATCGATAACTGCGGATTTTTAAAATGTAAGGGTCAATCCCATTGACACTACACGTGACAACGGATAACTGCCCCCCGAGTTATTTGGTATTGAATTTGTGAGATCGGTTGGAGTGGTATTTGACCCTTGTTCCGGATCAAAGTCTTTCAGACCGGGACACCAGGTCAGCAAATTTTGTCCGCTGATATAAACCCGCAAGTGTTTGATACCTGTATTTTGAAGGCCTTTTGAGTCGATAGTATAGCCGAGTTGGAATGTTTTTAAGCGGACATAATCCGTCTTATGAAGGAAAAAGGTATTACCGGTATTGTCCCAATAGTAATTGCCGCGGTTGGGCGTTCTTGGAATATTGCCATCCGGATTGGTAGGGGACCAGCGGCCGTCCAGCAAACTCTTACGAAAATTCGTGAATGTACCCCCGTCGGAATTCACATACATAACAGCCCCCGTTGCGCCCTGGAACAACAGCGATAGATCGACGTTTTTATAGCTCAGGTTAATATAAGATCCAAAAGTGAAGGTGGGAATACTGCTTTTGTAGATCCTTGTTTGTTGCCGGGAATCCATAGTGTCGTTTTTCGCAATGTCCACATACCTGATGTCGCCGGGCGCTGGAGTAGTACTAAGCCCCCAGGATTTGAAGCTGCCCGCATAGTCGGCGGAGTCTTTCGAGTTATGTATGATCCCGTTGGCTACATAATATAATCCTGAACCCATGGGGTGCCCTGTGGTTTGCTGCCATACCGGTGCACCAGGGGCCTCGCCCCATTGTAACACCTTGTTTTGAGAGTAACTTCCATTGAATGAAACAGAATAGTTGAATTGGCGCCTGGTTGTATTGGCATAGCTGATGTTGAAATCGAAGCCCTGATTTTGTACTTTACCATAGTTTACACTTGGCAGGGACAAACCCGCTGAAGACGGAACGGTTGCATTTTGAGGCCACAGGATATTACTCCTTTTATAATAGAAATAATCACCTTCAACCTGCAATTTGCTGTCCAGGAAATTAGCATTGAAGCCAACATCGCTTTGGTTGGCCACTTCCCACGTGATATTCGGGTTGGCAATAACGCTTTCATACACCGTTTGCAGTTCACTGAGCGCGCCTGCGCTGTTTACCACAAATGGATAATATTGTCCGGTGCCATTATAATAACTACTGCCAAACAGATAGGAAGTCAGATATTGAAAACCGGCTATGCGGTCATTGCCCGTCTTTCCCCAGGATCCCCTCAGTTTAAAATAGTCGATGAACCTAACGTTGTCTTTCCAGAAACTTTCTTCAGATGCTACCCAGCCCGCCGTAACGCCGGGGAAAAAGCCATATCTATGGCCCGGAGCGAAGATGTAAGAGCCATCATACCTGCCGACAAACTCCACCAAATACTTATTGGCATAGCTGTAATTGACTCTTCCGAAATAACTCAGCCTGGAACTTACGTTGCCTGAACCTCCGGTGGCTTGATTGGCTGTTGCCCCGGCGAACAATTCCTGGACAGCGGTGGAAGCAAACAGGTCTCTGTAAGCATTGAAGTATTCCGTATCGGTCTTTGAAACCTGTGATCCAAGCATCAATTTCAAACTGTGCTCATCGCCGAAGTTCGTTTGATAATTTGCCAGGCCATAAGCCAATTTTGAATAATTGCTTTGGAAATCTTCGTATAAGGTGGGTGAATTGTTTGTGCCTGCGCCAAAAACATTGGAAGTAAGAACCGGTTGTCCTTTGGCATCTACTGTCGATCCGTCCCATGAATATAATTGCCAGGGCTCAGTGAAATTCTTGTCAAAATCAAAGCCCTGATCGAAAGATACATTCCCGTTGAACGATAAACCCTTGACCCAGGGAATGTTGACGTCCAATCTTACATTCGAGTTAAAAACATAGTATTTGTCGTTATTGTAGCCCGTGGCGGGGGTTGAGATCACAACAGGGTTTTCGCCGTGTTCACGCGCGGGACCAGGGTCTCCGTTGGGCCACCAGGCGACTGAGGTTGGATACGCCGATACCAGGTCGCCGAAAATAGTAGCCGAGGATTTTTGAGGATAATGCCTATCCTCTAAACGTCCGGTCAGATCTACAGCGATATGAATGTCCTTGCTTATTTTACCATCGATGTTGGATGTAAATCCGTATTGGTTGTAATAGGTGCCGCTGTTTTTATATTGTCCGTCCTGGTGCTTAAGATCCAGGGCAACAAAATATCTCATAGATTCTGTTCCGCCCGATATGGAAATGTTTTCATTGCTTTGAGCCGACCTGGGTTTCAGGACTGTTTTGAACCAATCGGTATTGGGATAACGCAAGGGGTCTGACCCATTTGCGAATTTCTGAATTTGGTCGGGCGTGTAAGTTTGGTTCAAGCCGCCGGAAGGATTGTTGTAGTAGGCGATCTCATTCAGTGCGGTAGCATAAAGCGGGGCATCCGCCATTTTTGGCAATTTTGTAGGCTGGTTGTAGCCATAATTACCATTAAATGTAAGTTCGGGTTTCCCTGTTTTCCCTCGTTTGGTGGTAACCAGGATAACGCCATTAGCCGCTCTCGAACCATAAATGGCCGCAGAAGCGTCTTTCAATACCGTTATACTTTCGATGGTATTGGGGTCGATACGCTCCAGACTTCTATCCGGCACCCCGTCGATCACCACCAAAACGCTGTTATCGTTAAACGTGTTGCTGCCGCGTATGCGTAAGTTAGTGGCATCGGAGCCGGGCTCGCTGCTACTGGTGACGGCAACCAGGCCGGGTAATCTTCCGGCCAGACCGTTGGTCACATTGGTCACCGGAGCCTCCGTTACTTCTTTGGCTTTAATTGTACTGATGGCTCCTGTTAAAGTTGCTTTTTTAGCCGTTCCGTAGCCGACAACGACTACATCGTTCAACTGCTTGTTTACGGCATTAAGCCCGATAGTGACATTTTCGTCGTGTGGGGTGATCTCAACTGTTGTGAAACCAACGCCGGAGATGGATAAAACCACTTTTGTGAGGGTGGACGGGATCTGGATCTTGAACGATCCCTTTTCATCGGCCGAGGTTCCAAATTTCGAGTTGAGGACCTTAATGGTGGCCCCGGGAACGGGCTCCCCGGTTTTGGAGTCCTTGACCGTGCCGGTAATAGTCCTGGTTTGGGCCGATACGGCAATGTTTAATAGTAGAAATGAACATACTAGTAGCAGTAGCTTGACTTTTTTCATATAGCATTTTATAAGATGTTAGCAAACAATTAGTTTGGGGCTTTTGAAAGGAAGAAGAGTAGTCTAGGTTTTGTCCATATGGCAATTATTAAATGTTAAATAATTGCAAATATGCTGGTTAACCCCCCATTGCATGGGGGGTCAAATTGATATAATAGGGGGGTAAATTTCATTAAATAGCGAAGCCCGCGCGTTAGCGCGGGCCGAGTGTCTGTGGTGCCCCCGACAGGAATTGAACCTGCACCCCACTTGCGTAGGAAGGGATTTTAAGTCCCTCGCGTCTACCAGTTCCGCCACAAGGGCTAAAACAAAAAATTCCACCGTGGGTGGAATCGTCGCTAATTTCCGACTGGGGTTTACCCAGTCGGGGTTTATGTCCGGCCGGGGTTTACCCGGCCGGGTGGTTTGAGCGGAAGACGAGGCTCGAACCCGCGACCTCAACCTTGGCAAGGTTGCGCTCTACCAACTGAGCTACTTCCGCATCTACAAATTATTTGAAAAAAAGAGCTATCCGTTTCCTACTTGCTTCCCTGGCTTTACGCTGTGTTGCGTTTATTTCCGGGGGTGCAAAAATAGGGAAAGAAGGCACCGACGCAAAATTTTTTTTGAACTATTTGTACTGGGGCGTGTACAAGGTGTTCCCCGGTACATTGACGTTCGGTTTACCCATGTAACGATGCGAGTACATGCTGTAAGTCCAGCCGATCGACAACGCGACAATGCATAAAACAGAAAGATAAAACAGGAAAGCGGATGAGTCTACCCAGCTGTTGGCGATGTCCTTTAATTTCGGGTCCTTAAATGCTATCGGTTCGTCTAATGCTTGATCCATAACGATTTAATTAGGTCCTGCAAAAATAGGGCATAAACCCGGAAATTCAACTTTTGGACTTTACAATTTCGGCAAAAGTTTTCCTTCCCCGCACAAAGTATTGCCAGACAATGCTCCCGGTGTACCAGCCCTGGAGTTTCCCGGTTTTTTTCGGGGGGAAAAGGCTCTTTTTCCGACTGACTGCCAGCCACTTGAAAAAAGCCAGGTGGGCTTCCAGGATGGCCCAGAAATAGACGGCTTCGCCGGCTAAAAGGGATTTCCAGGCCGACACTGAATCGAGCAGAAAACGAAAGGGTATCTTCCAGAGCCATTGCCCCGGCGGCAGGCATTTGGCCATCATGATAAGGTTGTTCCGGAAGTTGAGAAAGACCTTGCGTTCATTGCCCTTGGGCATCGTACCACCGCCTACATGATAGACGACCGATTCAGGACAGCAGTAGACCTTGTAGCCGGCCAGCTGCATGCGCCAGCAAAGATCGATCTCTTCCTGGTGGGCAAAGAAAAAACCTTCCAACCCGCCGAGCTCATGCCAGAGTTTGGAGCGGATGAATAGGGCGGCCCCGCTGGCCCAGAAAACCGGCACGGCCTGGTCGTATTGTCCGGTGTCGGTCTCGCAGACGTCGAATATACGTCCCCGCGCGAAGGGATATCCCAGGTAGTCGAGCCAGCCACCCGCCGCGCCGGCATATTCAAAGGAGTCACGGTCGGCATACATCTTTATCTTGGGCTGGCAGGCCCCGATCGTCGGATCGCTTTCCATCAACCTGAGGATGGGTTCTATCCAGCCCGGCGCGACCTCCACATCCGAATTCAACAGGACGTAGTAGTCGCTCTGTACCTGTTGGAGGGCTTCATTGTATCCTCCCGCAAAACCGTAGTTCCGGTCCAGCACGATCACGCGGATCGTGGGATAGTGTTCCCTTAGGAAGTCCAGTGAGTCGTCCGTCGAGGCATTGTCGGCGACGATGACTTCCGCGCCCGGGCAGGTATTGGCCGTCACAAAAGGGAGGAACTGTTCAAGGTAGCGGCGTCCGTTAAAATTGAGTATGACTATGGCTGTTGTTGGCGTCAAACGTATCTGGATATAATAATGAGGTCCAAAAATAAGGGAATAGACATTTAGTGGAGTGGTTTTTATAATTTTAGCCCTATGATCCGATCATTGTTAAACTGGAGGTCCTTGCTGGCATTGGTCGCCATCGTCATCGTCAGCGCTACGATCTTCTACTCCCAATACCTGGCCAAGAAGATCGCTGCCGATGAACGGCAGAAGGTATCCCTGTGGGTAGCCGCCAGCAAAGCAATGATCCATAATCCCGGGATGGACCTTACCTTGCCCAACCTGATCCGTAACGATCAGCAGTCGATCCCGATCATCGAGACCAACGAGCAGGACAGCATCATCGACTACCTTAACCTGGACAGTGCCAGGGCCGCGAGGGACAGGGCGTGGCTTTACCGCCAGGTGAAGAAATTCCGGGCGGAGAACGGCCCCGTGGAAGTTAAGTTGAGCGACAGCCCGTATATCGCCAACCGCTATTATTATGGCCATACTATCTTACTGGATGAGGTGCGGTATTATCCGCTTGTGCAGCTTTTTATCGTCGCGCTATTCCTCTTTTTTATCCTCTACTCCGTCACTATCCGTAATAAGGCCACCACGAACCAGCTTTGGGCCGGGATGGCCAAGGAGACGGCCCATCAGCTTGGCACACCTGTATCCTCGCTGGAAGGATGGGTGGAGATGCTGAAAGAGACCAATATAGATCCGCGAACGGTGCAGGAGATACAAAAAGACGTGGACAGGTTAAAGCTGGTCTCCGACCGGTTTGGCAAGATCGGTAGTACGCCCGTTTTGGAAGAGCGTGATGTGATCGGGCAGATCCGCATCATGATGGAGTATATTCGTAAGCGGGCGACGGGGAAGGTACAATTTGTGTTGCAGACGCCCGGGGGCATTGAATCGCCGGGCGCGGCTCAATCCGCGATGCCGGGACAGGCATCCGATCAAGTTGGCCCCGGGCCGGCACAGCTCTCCGCCCGTATTTCGGGACCTCTGTTCGATTGGGTGATCGAGAACCTGCTGAAGAATGCGCTGGACGCTATGGAGGGGAAAGGGTCGATCACCATTGCCATCGCCGATCTCGAAAAGGAGATAGTGATCGACGTGACCGACACGGGTAAAGGCATCGCCAGCCGTAATTTGCAAAAGGTGTTCAAACCGGGATTTACCACAAAGAAACGCGGCTGGGGCCTGGGCCTGAGCCTCTCCAAGCGAGTTATCGCGCAATATCATAAGGGGCAACTATTCGTCCGGCATTCGGAACTGGGTAAGGGAACGACTTTCCGCATCATCCTCAAAAAATAGCCACCCCACCCCCCGAAAAAAATTTACCCGCCGACCCGACCACGCTTGAAAATCCCGCACGAAAGCCCTATTTTTGCACCCACTTCAAATTTTTCGGCTGCGTGGGTGGCGAAATTGGTAGACGCACTACTTTGAGGTGGTAGCGCCCGAAAGGGTGTGTGAGTTCGAATCTCATCCCGCGCACTTAAGTCTTAAAGTAAAGCCTTGTAAATAAATGATTTACAAGGCTTTTTCTTTTGCCGCTCGCCGCATTTTGCCGGGTTTTTCCGCCTTTTTCCGCCTGTTTTGGCGAGCAAATGGCGAACAGATCGGGACATCAAATTGTGGTTTATGAATCAAATTTGTGTCACCACCAAACCCTCCCGGGATGGCAAAAAGACGTGGTATTATTTCGAGTGGGGCAAGGCTGCGGATCAGCGCCGCGCGGCCGGCATCTTTACCTACACCCCGGCCAAAAACCAAACGCAGCGCAGTCATAACAAGGAAGCCGAAGCCATCCTCGAAATCAAAAAATCCCACCTCACGATCGATTACCAAGCGATTGGAACGGGATATATACCAAGCCATCGCTTCAAACACAACTTCCTAGACTTTTACCAGGATTTTGTATTGAATAACGCACGAGCAGGAAACCGTCATTTGCAAGGATCGCTTAGCAAGTTCAGGGCCTTCGTCAAACGCGCCCGGGTAGCTCCTATCGAGATCAGCGAGAATCTTTGCAACCTATTCCGGGCGCATCTCCAAGATACGTTAACGGGTAAGACCCCGCTCGACTATTTCAATGCCTTTAAACGGGTGGTACGCTCCGCCGCCAAAGAAGGTTATTTCCGTGAAAGCCCTGCCGCCGACCTGCACGCCTCAACGAACGCCTCCCGCAGATTAAAGGACTTTTTGGAAGCCGACGAACTGGTAGCTCTAGTTGACACCCCAAACCATAACGAGGATATAAAAGCTGCTTTTATCCTTTGTTGCTATAGTGGCCTACGGTGGTGTGATGCATCGACCCTTTCATGGTCTCAGATCAGATTGACCAAAAAGGGGTGGATTTTACAGACCCGCATCATTCAAAAGAAGACCGGCAAACCCGTCGAAATTACCCTGCATCCTATTG
>Ga0302325_10001734_pt1 | contig 54849 bp, 45 predicted proteins | sample Palsa_T0_2_FD_201948 | JGI IMG/M metagenome (GOLD analysis project Ga0302325, IMG submission 201948) | Peat permafrost microbial communities from Stordalen Mire near Abisko, Sweden - Palsa_T0_2 | ecosystem: Environmental > Terrestrial > Soil > Palsa > Peat permafrost | place: Sweden: Abisko... | reverse complement strand
CCGACGCAACCAGCTCAAGCACGGGCCGGGCGCGCCGTTTGGCGCAGGTCACGCTCATTCCGTCAACCAGGGATTGCACCGCGCGTAATGAACTGCTGATGCTGTGCTCTGAGATACCCGCCGCTGCAAACGATGTCAGAACATCCCGGTTCTTCGTTGCGGTTGTTTTCGGCAGACTCTTCGCAACGCGCTCGAGATTCTGGTCGTCCAGGTTTACGGGATCCAGCTTGCCCATGGTGACGACCAGTCTGCGGAGATCGACTCCATGCCGTTGCGCGGCCGCGGCCACCTTCGGCAATAAAGAAGAATGAAACTGGCTGTAACCCATGGCCACGGACATCATGTCGTACAACTGCATCCGCGACATCAAAGGTCCGATAAATTCTTCCGCAGCATCCATGACCTCGAAGAGGTCGACACCGGTTACGAGTCCTAGATTGTGAAAAACGGCAACCGCAACTTCCGTAGGCACATTGCCTGAGCCTCGTCCCAACCCGTAAAGTGTCGTGTCGATGAAACTCGCGCCGCATTGAACCGCTTCGACGCTGTTCGCTACTGCAAACTGCAGATTGCTGTGACCGTGAAAACCCAATTGACAAGAACAATGCTCTCGCGCGGCGCTAAGATACCTGCGTACATCCTCCGGGAACATACTGCCGGCGGAGTCGACACAATAAACAACGTCCGCTCCCGCCGTTTCGCCAGCTCTGCCCTTCTCGCCGAAAACTTCCGGTGAGATGCCATAGGTCTTCATGAAATTGAGGCAGGGCATCAGTCCCAGTTCTTTGGCCAGGGACAGATAAGGAAAAGCTTCCTCAATTTCGGTTGCGTTGCAACCGATGCGAACAAAATCAAGACCGGCTGCGCGCGCGGCCTTCAGCTGATCGACCGTGCCAATTCCTGGAATGAAGAAGCATCCGATCTTGGCGTTGGGCGCAGCGCGCTTAGCCGATTCGATTAGGCGTTCATCGGTCGCGGGCATTGTACCTCTGCCAGCCTGGGCCGCTCCCAATCCGACGCCGTGCCCGACTTCAATCCACGTGAATCCAAGCCGGCCAAGAACGCCAGCCAGAATTTCCGTGTCGCGCTCGGTGAACTTAAAATCGACCGCGTAGCTTCCATCCCGCAGGGTACACTCCAGAATGTCCAGCTGTTTTGAGGAAGGTTCAGGAATCGTCAAATCCTTCTTCGTCCGCGGCCCTAACGGATCTGCCATTCCCCATCTCCGAGACTTATCAATACAAATTGTTTCGCCGGTTGGTGAAGTCAGTATACTACCAGTCTCAGTGACCAGAGATTCGCAGACGTCCCAGTGCATGCGGACCGTGCGATCACGAATCCCAGTCCAAATCTCAGGCAGAAGTGTGGCGAACAGATCAGGCCCCTAGGGCTTGGTTTACGGAAGCGCCAAGGCATTCTGCGTCGTAACTTTGGGTCGCGGAGGGAACATGGGCCGGCATTGACCTTGCTGGCTCGGCCATGGGTACCAGATCCATCAGCATTGCTGCTGCGACCCAAAAGAAAACACAGAGGTACGAACCAACCGCAAATAGCCAATCCTCGAAAGCAGCGTGCACCAGGCCCGAGGTGGTGACGAGCGCGAAAGGAATAGCGTAGTGGTACGGATTGCCGGTTCTTCGCATCCAGGCATAGACCCGAGTCAACGTACCCAGCAGCATAAACAGCAAGAGCAGGAATGGTACAGCACCCAGCAGGCCCATGTATTCCGCAAGCGCCAGGTAACTATTGCCGTGCTCACGATTCGTACCTTCGAGGGTGTAGATGGACGATTGCCCGATCTCGGGGCGAAGCTCCCCGAGTTCACTCGTGCCAAACCCACTTCCAAACCAAGGGTGCTTCCTAATGACTGCGACGGTGTCCTCCCACGGTGAGCGGCGTGAGCCAAACACGCCGGGGTGCCGACCACTCTCTTTGTAGATAATTCTTCCCGTCAGCGACGAAGCCAAGTCATCCATGTGGGAAGGATTGATCACCGCCATGATAGCGAGAAAGAAGACGGATAGGAAAACGGCCTGAAAAAGCAGACGCTGATGGCGCAACGCCACCGTGAAGAGGAGCACCGCCACGGTCACACCCAGAATGGAAGCACGGGAGCTCGCGTAATAGAGCAGGACTCCGCAAAGAGCTAACGCAAAAAATCGCCGGTGACGCGTTTCCGGCTTCTCGGATACCACCGCCGCCCAAAGCAAAACCGGTGCCGCGATGACTCCGATGATCGCACCCAAGGCGTTGGGATTGCCAAAGACGGCAAATCCCAGAACAAAATAACTCACCGCTGAGAAGTAAACCAATACTTCACAGGCAAGCACCAAACCGTTAACAAATTTGCTTTCGCGTCCCGCGAGGGCGAGGCGCCCCCCCGACGACGCATATAGAAAAAGCATCGTCAGACTGAGTGCCTTGAGCACAGCGATCTTCGGCGTCTCCGAGACAATTGCCGACACCAGAGCGGAGATCACGCAGAACCCGGACACGAGATGAAAAGCGCCAAAATGTCGTTGGCGCTGGCTCTTGATCCAGATGATGAAACCGCCCAATGCACCAACGGCCAGAAAAAGCCAGCGCAGGGACATGCCGGTTCCGTAAAAAGGCAAAAACGAACCCGCCCAAAGAAATGTACCCATCAACAGAGGAAAGAAAACCTCGCGAAAACGGCTTAAGCTGGCCAAGGCGATTTGCAGCGCCAGAATCGCACCCAGATAAGTTGTGTTCGTAGCATAGCCAGGGTAGCGCATCAGAACAAACAACAATATCAGGAGGACCATCCCTCCGAGCGGCAGAACCAGTTGTCCTTGAGTTTTCAGTTTGTCCTCCCGCACACGGACGTCACGGCTTGAACCAATCCTTCCGCCCAAGCCGCAGGGGAATAGGCTTGCACCCGTTCCAAACTCTTCGAACTCATTTGCGCTCTCCGCCGGGCATCGGTAGCTAGACATGCCATGGTTGCGGTCAGTTGGGACACGTCACCGGTAGGAACGACAAATCCGTTCCAACCATTCTCCACCAAGTCCGATACACATCCGGCGACACTGCTGACGATCACCGGCAGTCCGCAGGACATTGCTTCGTTCACCACGAATCCCCAAGTGTCGCTGTGGGTCGGAAAAACCAAACCCTCCGCCAGTGCGTAGAATTCCGGCAAGCGCTCGCGATGGATGAACCCAACAAATTGAACCGTGCCGGGATGAATTCCTTGCGCCCGGGTCACCAGTTCAGAGCGGTCCGCGCCTTCTCCTACAAATACTAAACTAACTTCAGATCGGATCTCAGAATGCAGTCGGGAATAGGCGTCGACCAATTCAAACACACCTTTCGCCCGGACTATCCGGCCCACATTGAGGAAGTAGCGAGCGGGCAGATTGTGTTCGGACTGGAGCAGCGACTTGCGCCGGCGCGCCTCCTGCGCCCATTTCGAGAAAAATTGAATGTCCACCGCATTGGGAGCTGTGAAGATACGCTCTTCTGATATGCCGAGTTCTTTCAAATAGCTTCGCGAGGATTTTCCCGGGACGACGAAGCCCTGGCACAGACGCAGAAACCGTGCCTTCGTAAACTCCACAAGAGGGTTACCCCGCCGCTGGTCTGCCGCAGTGCTCTCCGACCACAGCAGTAACGGCACACGGTGAGTCCTAGCCCAATAAGCCGCCTGCCATGAGGCAAGGTAGTTGTATCCCCCGCACAACACCGCGTCAGGTCTGATTCTGCGCAAGGCCTGTGCCACACCCCGATTCGCGAGTAGGTTATATCGCCCGAGACGCCGACGCCAGGATGCCAGCACTTCGTATGGAAAAGCGATCTCGTCTTTATACACCCGCCATTGACGTAAACTGGGATCATTCTCAGCGAGGAATACCACGCGTAGGTCGATTTCTTTACGCTGAGCCAAAGCATTGAAAACTGGAATGCGGTAGGGCGCAATGATTTCCGTTATGATAACGATGCGATGGGTCAAGCGGCCGACTCCTGGCTAGCACGGCTGGGCCTCACCGCTGCTTCAGGTTGCGCGGCGCAATCATCTGGGCTGCGGAGGGACGTGCCGGGGATCAAGATCGAGCCTTCTTTCGGCGCGACTCCGACGCGAGATTGCAAAAGATCGCCTCCCACTGTCGGGTTACGACATCCCAACTGAAGCGGTTCATGTGCAAACGCGCCGACTGCCCGAAGGCTCGGCGCAAGTCGGCGCTGGCCGTGAGCCGAGCCAGGCGATCGTTCGCCTCCTCATCATCCGCCACGAGGAAACCTGTCTTCCCGTCAATCACCGATTCCGGTTCGTAATCCTTGCGAGCGATCACGGGTAATCCACTGGCGGCAGCCTCCATCAACACTCGTGGCGATCCCTCCCAGCGAGACAGAAACAGGAAAATGTCGGCGCTGCGATATTCCTGGCGAATCTCCGCGCGCCCCAGCGTCCCTCGCATGATAACGTTCGGCAGACCGTTTGCGCGCGTGTGAAGTTCCTGAGCCATGGGGCCATCGCCCACCATCACGAAGTCCGCATCCGGAAAGCGCTGCGCCGCGTCCAGGATCGCGTGTGGTGCCTTGAAGCGCCGAAGCGCGCCCACAAATAGAATGCGCGGCCGCCGATTCGCTGGCCCATCCTCATCGGGAGTAAAGAAGTCGGTGTCCACGCCCGTCGCGACCACTTCACTTTCGCGGGCGTAGTTCGCCGCCAAGCTCCGTTTCACCAGTTCAGAGTTGCTAAACAGATAGTCGCAACGTAGAACCGTATCTTCCAGAAGGCGGATCGTCGGGGCCGTGATGGTTTCATCGCGCCAGTCTGTCTGCGATTCGACGGTTCCGACGGTCACACAGCGCTTTTGCCCCAGCCGTCGCAACTTCATATACCACCAACTCGCGGGAGATGCCTTCAGATAGAACAGAATCTCGTGCCTGCCGAAGACAAACTGGCTCAGCAGCGGAATTGTTTGCAACCGGCGCGGCAGTTGGATCAGGCGTGTATTAGGGCGTTTCGTGAGCTGCAAATCCGGCGATTCCACCATGAACATGGTGACTGAGAAACGATCCGGATCCAAACGGCTGACGATCTCCCTCGCATTAATCATTTGGGCGTTCGTGAGACCTTCGTCCGCAAACGAGTCAACCAATATCGCCAGTGGCTTCATTCGGCTTTCTCAATAATCGGCTGGTTAGGGTGCTGCGGCTCTGTTCCTGTTCGATCTCGGTTCGCCGGCGGCAAGACTAAGTTTTATTTCGCGTATTCGGGTGCGCAAGTAAGCAGTCGAATGGCGCCGTCCTGACTGCTTTTTCAAATGCTCGAGAGCAATCTGCAGCATTTGTCGCCGCTCCGGCTTTGCTGCTTTTTGCGATAATGGCTTTCGTTCTTCCGGATCGGATTTCAGGTCGAACATTGAGGCCGTACCAGTCTCAAAACTCAAGACGAGCTTGTGTCGCGCCCCGCGGACTGCAAGCAGGCGCGGGCCACGGCGCAGTTCGGGACGAAACGGATTGGTGCAGCTGGCGATGCATTCGGCAATGGCAAACCCGCTTTCCATCCTTCCCTCCTGAATGTCTTGCCAATGACTGTCGCCGGAGAATTCCGCAGGGATCGGCAATGCGGCAGCATCGAGCAGCGTCGGGGCCAGATGCAGCAAGCTGAAAGGCGCCGCTGGAAGATCTTTCTTGGCAGCGCCTGGCACACGAAGCAGCAGCGGAACATGAATCAACTGTTCCACCAGACTGAATGGCGCATGGTACCTGCCGTCATGTTCCAGAAACTCTTCGCCGTGATCGGCGGTCAGGGCAAGAATGCAGTTCTCCCAGAGATTAAATTGGCGTAAAGCGGAAATAAGCCGCGACACCTGCGCATCGACCCAGCAAATCCCGGCGTCGTAGAAAGCCATGACATTTTCGCGGCGCCGAAGAAGCCGCTTGCTTCCCAGGTCCGAACGGTTCCAGTATGCGTTGAGATAACGCACTCGAAGTGGCGTGACGTTTTTTTCGCCGAGGATCTCCAGTCCTTTTTCTGTAGGGTAATAAGGCGAATGCGGATCCATGAAGTGCAGCCAGAGAAAGAATGGATTCTCTCCGAGCGAGGCTAACCAGGTGCGCGCCTGGTCCACGATTACGTCCGCTGCCGGGAAGCGGCGCAAAGCGTCCAGCGATTTCGGCGGCTTGGTGGTCCAGCGTTGGCAATATTGGAAATATAGCTCGTCGTAGGCCGCTCCCAGCGGCCCGAGTCTGTGACTGATTTTATCGAGGGAGCGATTCAAGCTCCCCGCCCAGTTGCCTTGGTTCGCAGAGGCATGGTCCGAGTTGGAAAGTGGAGTCAAGTTGCCGTCAAGGGAATCACGGAACGTGTCGAATCCATGATCGTAGCCAAATCGCGCCGAAAGATACGGATTGGCCGCGCCAAAAAACGCAGTCGAGTATCCCGCCAGTTTGAAGGCAGACGCTAGATTCATTTCTCCGGCGGCGAGCCCGATCATCTCTCGCCCCAACCCGAAGGGATAGCGCGAGGCCATGATTGCGGGGAATGAGTAATAAGTCGGCGCCCCCGCGACTATCGCAGTCGGGAAGACAAAGCTTTGGCCAGCGAGGTTATCCAGAAAAGGAGTGGTTGGCCGGCTATAGCCCATGAATCCGCAATGATCGGCGCGCAGGCAGTCCACGGTGACGAGCAAGACTGATTTCCCAGCTGCCATCTAAGCGCTCCACCTAGCTGCATCAACCGAGGAGAATATCTTCTTCGTGACCGGCACCATCACTGCCGACTGCTTCGATTGAAATGTTCCTGTATTCACCAGGTCGTATAAGTCTTCGTCGCAAACGTATAGGAGATCCGGATGTTTCGATTCAAGCGCACTCAGAAACTCGTCCAGGAGCCGCAAACTCGGATCGCGAAAATTTCTCAGTGTGGAATGGACGTTAATGGAGTGAAACGAAAGGATCGCAGGCAAGCCGCGGGCAAAGCTGGCTTCCACCGTTCTCAGGCAGGCTTCCAAGGAAAACTCCGGCTCGACCGCAGGTTCGAAATCGATCGCACGGTACAAATGCAAAATCCCGTTTGCATCAAAATGTGGCGGCAGCGGATTTCCCGATCCGTTTTGCGCAACCCGGATACCGTGCCTGGCCCATGCCCGATGCGTGTGCTCGTTCGCGCGATAGCCTGGAGCACACGCAGAACGGGGAATCCTGGAGAAGACGCGAGTGAAGATTTGTACCGCAGAATCGATCAAACTTTCTTGCTCTTCCCGGCCAAGAAAACGGTCTCGTTGAGGCTGCTCTGGATCCCAGTATTCAAACCCCACCCACGGCATGCGCCAATGAATGTATGGCAACCCGGCGTTCCACATGCCTCGCAGCAGAACACCTCTTTCACCCGAATCAGCGAGGTGGCGTTCTACCGCTCTTCCACAAAAATGAGTTGCCCCATGCAGTGCGGGGGAGAATACGCCGGCTTCAATACCTTCCCGGTACGCGTCAAACAGGCTGGGACGATTCCATCCGTCGGGAAGTCCTTGGTCTAAGGAGCGCAGATGGATTTTCTGAAATTGGCCGGCAGCGACCTTGGCGAAGTCTACGTTGGCCACGAGGAAGTTCATCCCGAGGCAGGCGGGCCGTCCCGTGGAATCGCGGTGTCGTCGCAGCAACGAAGCAACGGCCGCGACATCTTCTGCCGTTTCAAGACTGTAGAAATCATAGGGACGCTCACCGAGATTGATTCCCAGTTTTTGAATTTCTTCCCATCCCTCACGGTCTCGCAGGCCGACCCGTCCCCAGTCGTCACTTTGCAAAAGGACAAGAGGACGACTAAAGCAAAAGCCCTCGGCCGGCAACGGAGATCGGCCACGCTTCAACACTCGGCGCATCATGTCTAACATGGGATCCTCATTTCAGTGGGAAACAGGGCCGGTCACTTCTCCGCCCGTACACTGTAGTTCACGGCAAACTGCTGATTCCGCCCTCCGGACAGTTTGTCCAACAAAGCCCCGCACAGATTGATAAGGGGACTCAGGCTGTGTCGAAACACCGAACGCGCGATGGGATACCGCGCGAAAATGTCTAGGCAAGCATTCATCGTCCGGAAAAAGCCAGCCACGCTGCCTCCTTCCGCCACCACCTCAACCCCACTGAAACCGGCTAGCAGATGACGTAGACCGGAGGGCAAGAAGCGCCAACACTCTTCCGCAGCGTCAATGGGGCAGGCGCTCGGCACGCTCAGAAGAAACATGCCTCCCGGCTTCAGTACGCGATAAATCTCAGCAACTACGAACGAGGGCTGGGCAACGTATTCGAGCACCTGGGTACAAATCACCAGGTCAAAATGAGCGTCGCACAGCGGAAGCTGCTCGCCACGAGCCACAACGCTGACAAGTGGGGTGCAGCGCAGATCGACGGCAACGTATCGCTGGACCCGTTTTTCGATCAACGCACGATAGGGTTGAACTCGTCCTCCGACATCGAGAACGCTCAGTCCGCTCGACGGAATTTCCTCCAGCCAGCGCCGGAAAATCCTGCGGCGCTCTCGCAGTACAAGCCAATTCGGATTCGTCAGTGAAGGGTAAAGACGCTCATTTCCCTGACGGTTCACTTCATTCAAGATCGGGGGCTTGTCCATTCACGAGTCAGGGTGGGAGTCGTTCAAAAGCGCCTCAGTTTCAAACGTATCCTAAGTCTCTGAGCCTTTCCTCCACAACTTCCAGCTCAGCTTGGTCCAGATCCGAAGAATCCGAGGTCAGCAACTCTTGCAATAAAAAAATTACCAATTCGTCCAAACTGCCAAAGTTGCTTCCAAATTTCTGTTCTGCAGCGGAGCATAGGTCCGCTGGCAATCGAACCGCACGCGATTCGCTCATGGCTGTCCACTCATCATCGTCACCCTCCGAACATTTCCTCGCACGCGCGCCCAAACGGCATCGGCAACCACACGATCATCCGCGTTCACGCCCACGGCAAACGTGACCGCGGCAAATGCGCTGTACGCGGCCAAGACTGCGGTGACGATTCCGATCCAATCAGGTCGCGTGGAAGCGAAAATCCTGCTCAGCAATAGCGTCACCAGCAACGCGCTGGAAATCGAGGGCAACAGATTCAGATAGCTCCGATTGTAGGGAGACAACTTCAACGCCGAACGCACCTCCATCAGATTCCAAACATTCGTCCCTATATTTGTGATGGCCGCCGCCGCCGCAGCTCCCCATGTGCCCCAGAGCGGAACAAGGGCGATACAAAGAGCAACCATCACCGCCGCCATCGCCGCCTGCACCCGGATGAGGCGGCGCTGGTTTCCCGACATCAGAAGGAGGTAGCCCACGGATCCAACTCCGCAATTGACCAATTGCCCGCAAGTGCCGATGATCAAGATGGGCCATCCGGCCTCGAAATCGTGGCCAAAGATGCGCATAACCGGCTGGGCAAACACAATCATCACTGCGGCCAGCGGGAGAGTCAGCCCCAAAACCCATTTGGTGAGGGTCTGGAATAGCCGTCCCAACAGGGCAAATTCCCCGCGCGTGTGCAGATCGGCGATGACCGGCGAAAAAATCTGGTTTACCGAATACAAAATAACCGGTTCGTAGGCGATGAGCGCAGTTGCCACCGCATAAATACCTAGGTCGTGAGCGCCCCGGTAGAAACCAAGAGCGATCCGGTCCGACTGGGCCAAAAAGAATTCCATCAAGCCTACGCCGAACATGGCCGCTGAAAACGACCATACCTCCGGCTCGAGCCAGAGGTTATCAATATTTGGCGAACGTGCAGCCACCGGAGTAAACCACCACACCAGGGAAATGAGAAGCACCATCGCCACTGCAGCGCTGATAATTTGCGCAACCAGATATCCCCATAACCCGCCTCCCAAAGCAATCAGCAGCACCGCTACCGCCATCGTAACCGGGCTGGCGATGAAGTTGGTAACCATGGTGCGAAGGCCAACTTTCTTGTATCCCGCCAGAGCTTTGCCAAAGAATGCGTTCAGCGCACCAAGAATCATAACGAAAGCGAAAAGAGGAAAGTACCGCACCAACTCGGGGGCATGGTAAAAGTGAGTGGCAATCCACGGCCCAACCTCGATTAACAAAGCTGAAAACACCAGGTTGGCGGCAAGCAGTATCCAAGAACCGTTCCATAGCAGCGATCGCAGGGCGCCGAATTTCTTGGAAGCGGCATAAACCGCCACGAAGCGCATTGCCGCCTGGGGAAGGCCGAACACGTTGAGAATACCCAGGAAGCTGATAATCGTCATACCCAGTGCGTAAATTCCCAGAGCCTGAGGGCCCAGGACGCGCGCAAGGTATATCTTGAAGACATACCCTAAGCCCGCAGTAAACATCGTGCCGGCAAATACCACTCCGGATTGCCGCGAGATCCGGCCCATCTCAGTTCGAAAGTTGAGCGTTTCCAATCCGGTGGGCTGAGTTGCCGTTGGCAACGACACGTCAGCAGGCCGAACGGCGCTGCGGCTTTCAGATTCCTCCGCCAACGACTGCCACCCCCCCGGCGTGGTGGCGACCCGCCACGCGGGCACCAGTCCAAGCACCCTGCCAAAGACCTGGTAAGCCCGCAGCTTCAGCTTTCCCTTTCGGCGCAATCTCCTGCGGATATCTCCCGAGCGCATTTGCTGGAAATAGGCCTCGGCTCTCTGGAACGCCATCTCCTCCTTTGCCCCGAAGACATGACCGTTCCCGTTCGAAAGTGGATAGCCCAACGCGCGCATCTCTTCCCCGAGAAGCCTCTCCACTAGCGCAATTTGAGAGGAACTGAATACCTGTCGGAAACGGCCAATGTGCTCGGTCGTGGGCGGCTTGCTCAATAGCCAGTGGTGGCGGCCTTCCGGCATCTCTTCGGCCACGTTCTGGTGCCGGTGGTAGAACGTGAGCATCTCCGGCTCAAACTCGACTCCCAGGAATCGGCAGATATCCTGCAATACCGCGGATGGTTGTGCCGTGAGTGATTCGTACTTCACCCAACGGACCTGCTCGGGGGGGAACGAAGGGTGATACAAGAGATGCACCAGGTAGTACTTGAGCAGAGCAGCCGTGCTGACCAGATACTCTGTGTCTCTGCGGCCGTGGCTCCAACGGTCGTCATAGGAGACCAGTACATCGCGTGGATCTCGCACCATAAACAGCACCCGGGCCTGTGGGAATAATTCGCGAATTTGCGGCAGCCACAGCGCATGTCCAGGAGTTTTTTCGCCCCAGATTCGCGCTTTGCGTTCGCTGGCATAGGCTTGTCCGAGTTTCTCCAAGACGCGGCCAGTCGGCCCAACATACCTCGGTTGCCTGGAAGCCTCGGCGGCTACCACCCGGGCGGCTGGATCTCGATACGATTTTAGATTTTCCCAAACCTCATTGAAAAAAAGAACGGACTGCCACGGGTCGGTGAATTCCTCAATGCATCCGAGGCGATCCAGCACAACGTAGCACCATGTTTCTGGAAGGATTGCGATGTTCGAGTGAGCGTCTGACATGCTCGAAAGCAGGCTGGTTCCCCCGCGGCTGAGGCCGACAATAAATACTGGCGAGTCGGTGGAAGGATCTGTACCGTTTGAATATGCTGCTTCAGCCTGCAATTCGGACAGGATTCTTCCGACTGGTTCGGTCGCTCGCCCTGCCTCAGACATGACTTCCCTGTTTAGTCCCCATTCAGGTGCGGAGGAGAAAACCGTCTTACCAACGGCAATGCAACAGTTTAAACGCTTTTTGGTCCTGCTGCGGTAGCCTCGCGGAATATCTCGCGCCGCGAAAGCGCAATGGTCCCAGGCTCACGAATCCAATTTTCTAAGCCGCAATCGAGTGAGCGCATTGCGGACAGCGGCCTCAACTCTCGCAGATCGCTTCAGTACACTGGCGATGCGATACCTCGCGGCCACGCGTAGATGGCGGCCTGCGCTTCTCGAAAGGGTCGCATGGAGGGTCTGGCGGGTGCTGTTGCCAAATCGCTCTTTGTATCCCTCGGCGCCTAAACCAAGATCAATGCGTTTCATTCCATCCATGTCGCACGATTCGATCACAATTCTCGAAAGCAGGCAGTGGCCCGGAGAGTTTTCTTCCTGGCGGCTATCGAAAGTGGGCTGATACCAGAACCAACTTCCGCAGAACTGAAACCCATAGTTCCAAGCTACTGGCCGGTCACCAACCTTCAAGATGCTCAAGGTCACGACCCCGGTTTCGGAAAATCGCCTGGCGAGATCTTCCAGGAAGTTCCGCCGCTCGGCAGTTGCAAGACTGCTGACACGCTGTGTGGCAACGAAGCGCGCCACGTGAGCGTCGGCAAATTCCGGAAGGGCTGCTTGAATCTGGGCCCACGATTGCAGATGAACGAACGTTACCGGCCCCTCGCGCTCCATCGCGCGCAGATAGCGACGAAGCTTCTTCTTGCCCGTCAGTGCGGCCTTCAGTTCCTGCCGTTTTGCGGTGCTTCCCAATTCTATTTGTGCGCACAAGTAGGCCGGCCGCAGGAACACGCGAAAACCGTGTCTTCCGGATGCAGCCTGCAGTGCGGCGGGCGTCGCCGAGTCGGCGGGAAGATTGGCCAGCACCAGGCTGCGAGTCTTCCTTCTGGCAAGCTCCGCTAAAACCGCCTCAACGAATTCCGCCCGTTGGCTCGGATCACTTATGAAGTCACAATAATCTCCGGTCGTTGCGGCCAGAAAGCTAACGTTCTCTTCAGCAGAATCGGTTGCCAGTGATGCAACACCCACCAGATCATCCCCGTCATACGCGAGCAGCAAAAGCGGCTTCAGGCGGTCACGATAGGCAGACTGAACCGCGAGTCCCCATTCGCAGTTGTAAAACACCTCAGGTTGCTCCATCTGCAACACCAGGCGATTCCACTGCCGTTGCAGGTTGGAGTCCTCAGGAATCTCCCTGTGCAAGACTACGCGCAAAGCTTACTTCTCTCCCGTCGCTTGCGTTTTGGAGAATGCATAGTAGTACCAATCTGTGACATAACGACGGCTCACGCGCGGGTAATCATCCCCGAGGACGTGCAGCAACCGGAAACAGAATCCTTCCAGTTCGTTGGCAACTCTTTCGGGAACAGCTACGTGAGTTTTCAGCCCGCCATGTGCCGGATCCGTCAGGTACCCTTGCCCTCGCCAAAACGCCCGCGTCGGAAGTCGGCGCACAGCCCGAGTGAGAGACCTAGCCACGGCCTGGAAGACCGCTATGCTCACACGCGCGCCAGCCAGGGACCACAATACCGGCCGATGGAGAACAGAGTCGCCGCCCGCTATTCTCTCCGCCAAGTCTCGCACGCGCTTTGGATTCCACGACGGCCGGACAAAAATAGACCGCGGGTTGTGAGAAGAAAAAATAAGAATGCCTTCCGGCTTGAGAACGCGATGAATCTCCTGCAGAGCACGGAGACGGCACTCGTCGGGCACCGCGTAGTCCAGGGCATTGAACGCCATCACAACAGCGTCAAAGCCTGACGAAGCGAACCGCGACAGGTCGGCGGCATTCGCCGTTTCGAACTCAAGCTGGGGAAACTTCTTGCGGCAAGCTGCGATCATCTCCGGCGCATAGTCAGCGCCCACATATCGTCCCGCAAGCGACGCAAGGAATGGCGCAGTGCGCCCGCCCCCCACACCCAGGTCGAGGATTGCCATGCCCCGCCTGAGATAGGTTTCAAATAACAGCCGCTCACAAGGAGTCAGGTAATCCAGTGCGGCGTAGTAGCGGGTGACTTCGGGTGCGCTGTAGATAAGGAGATTCGGATCTTGTTTCGCCGTGGCCATTGAGTTCACGCTGAAGCTCCGATGTAAAGTCTTTCTCCGGTCAGGCACGCCCGCAGATCGCGATGAAAGCCGGACACATGCGCTTCGAATTCCGCCAGGCTCATGCTCGCAGTCACATGAACTCTCGGAAGTGCAAACCGGGACAAACGAGCGCCGAACCCTCCACCGACGTTCATGAATGCGCACTGGAAGCCAGCTTGCTCCGCCATCTTCCACTCTCTGGATGTTACCGCCTCCGCGTCTCCGAACGGGTAAGCCAGAGCCCATACTGGTTTTCCGATCGCGTGTTCCAAAATTGTTCGGCTTTCTGAAATCTCTCTCCAGGCCAATTCTGGAGTTTGCCTCGAAAGCACCGGGTGATTCAGAGTATGAGCACCGATGGTCATTCCTTGTTCCGCAAGCTGTCGCAACTCATTGATGTTGAGTAACGTGAATCGTCGCCGATTCGCGTCGCCATTCTTGCAACCGGCGCTTGGGCATTCAGGCAAACCGAATTGAATCCGTGCTGCTTCGATGTAGCCGGCTCTTTCAGCTTGGTCACGTTCTGAAAACTTCTTCACCAGGCTCCACCATAGGATCCTCCGCTGCTTTCGGTCTCCCATTTGCATTTTCATGCCCAAAGCATCGAAGAAAAAAGTCCCACGGGGCGCGGACAGCAAAAGAAGATAGAGTTCCTCGTACCATAAGGTTTGCGAACTCTGCGTGGTCGACGTGCCTAATACAAAGAAAAGGCACGGCAGTCCTTCCTCCCGAAGAATCGGCGCCATATCAGTGAGCGTATTCAACAAGCCGTCGTCACAGGTGAGCAGTACCGATTTCCGGGGTAGTTGTTTATCCTCTGTCGCCCAAAGCAACACATCCTCGGGAGACACGACCCGGTATTGCGACTTGAGCAGCCGAAGTTGGCGGGCAAGATTCTCGGCGCTCAAAAGGCCACCATCCTGCTCAGGATCGGTCACCTCGTATCCCGCGGGCAACACGCCGTGGTAGGTCACAACGCATAAGTCGCTGTTGCCCGCTCGGCGGCGCAGGTAGCCCGCGTTCGCCAGGAAGGGATAGACCACGCGCTTCAGCAGTGGGCTTACCAGGCTCATTTCCGGATCACCAGTTCCCAGCTCAGCGGAGTGCCCCGCTTGATCTGCCTCCCAGCGCGTTTGCCCAGCACCTCAGCGAGATAACGAGTGTGCAGCCCGTGACCGGGCCGAATGGATCGAACATTCGATTCCGTGAAAACCTCGCCTTGCTGCACATCTTGCACCACGAACAACGACCGGCGAAAAACGCGGCTCGCTTCTTCCTTGCCGCTCAGGCCAAAATGCACTTCTCCGAGAGCTTTCTCGGCCGTTCGCACCGCATCCACCATGGATTTGAACTCATGCGGCTCAAGGGAGAACCCACTATCCGGCCCGGGAACGGAGCGATTCAGTGTCAGATGCTTCTCGATGATGCAGGCGCCCAGCGTAACCGCAGCCACCGGCGCTGCAATCCCCATCGTGTGGTCGGACAAGCCCACGGGCAGGCTAAATCTCCGCGCCATCTCCGGAATCGTCCGCAAGTTCATCTCCTCGGCAGGCGCTGGGTAAGCGCTGGTGCACTTCAGCAATGCAATCTGCGTCGCGCCCGCTCCGCGGGCGCACTGCAAAGCCTCCTCGATCTCCTCGGCACTCGCCATGCCCGTAGACATGATCAGTGGCTTGCCAGTGCGCGCCATTTTCTGAATAAGCGGAATATCCACCAATTCGAACGATGCCACTTTGTGAACAGGCACTCCGATTTCCTCAAGGAAGTCCACCGCCGTCGCATCGAAGGCGCTCGAGAAAAGATCCATTCCCAGATCCTTTGCCACCTTGTTGAGTTTCGGCTGCCATTGCCAGGGAGTGTAGGCTTCGCCGTAAAGATCGTGCAGGTTGCGGCCGTCCCAAACCGTACCGCCGCTGACGTGGAATTCCTCACGATTGCTGGCGATGGTAATGGTGTCCGCTGTATACGTTTGCAGCTTCACGGCATCCGCACCCGCGTCTTTGGCCGCATTGATGATGCGGACAGCCCGGTCGAAGTCCTGATTATGGTTTGCCGAGACTTCCGCCACGAGGTAAGCCGGCTGTCCCGGACCAATTTCCCGAGTGGCGATTTTTATGCTGCCGGGCATTCTGATCCCCAGACGATGGCACAATTCAGTGGAACCGACTCTGCTATCATGCATCTCACGACGCCCCACCACCGCTGGCTTGGTAGCCCGCAGCGTCTCTCCAAGGCGTGGGTGGTAAAGGCGGTTCGATCTTTCAACTTGGGTCCCCACATTCCGCCGCTAAGGCTCGAAGTTGCTCGGAAGCAAAAGGCTGTCCGCGTCCGCTGCGCATGATTCCACCCGACTCGGGTCCGTGATTGAACAACAGGTCCACCACGGACGCATATGGAATAAAAGGAGGGAATCGCTGCTCGTACGTTGGATGCGTGTAGTTCTGAAACCATATCTTCAATCCGCTCTCCATGAACAGCTCCACGTCCTCCAGCAAGTAAATCGCGGAGCGAGGAGACACATAATCAGCAGCGCCCAGCAACTTGCAAACCGACACCAGCCGGGCGGATCGCTTGCCTTCCACGCGCAATGCAGAAGACCGGACCATCGGCGTCGTCACGGTCAGCTCTTTGGCCAGCCACTGGATCAGCTCACTGCTCAGATCAATCAGCCGCCCACCCAGGGAACATCTCTGAAGGATTTCCTTCAGCTTTGGATAGTACCGTTCGAAATAACGCGCCTTGCCGTAATTCACTTCGACAGCGCGCGCATGTTTTTCCCAGAAATGAGGATCGCGGATCATAACTTCACAAAGCGGCTGTCCCAATCGACCTCGAAACACCACCGGGACCGTGAGCCACAACAGTCCAGACGGCGACTTGATCCGGTTCCGTTGGTGCCACGACTGTTTCACAAACTGCGCGTCATCCAGCAATACAAACTGATCCACTTGGTCCACTAGATCGAAGAATCCACTCCACGGCAGGTAGCTGGGTTGTGAAATTGCGATCTTCACTGCTCTTTCGCCTCCGCCAATACAAAGCGTTCACTCACCTTGCGAAAGCCCAGCGACTCCCACAATGCCGCAGCCGCGCGATTCCCCTCCATGACCTCCAGTTGAATCTTCGCCGGCGCTTTGGACTGCAATTCTCGAATCGCCTCACCGGCGACGATGTGCGCGACACCTTTCCGCCGGAATTCCGGTTCGATATAAAGTTCGTAGATCATGCCGTTGAAACGCGGCAGAAAACGATGCGCTTCCAAACCGAACAGGACGAAGCCAGCTCGGTTCCCGTCGACAACAATCCAACGCAAGGACAGGCGCGAATTGCCCAGTGTGTTTTCGAAGTAAGACCGTGTCCAGTCGGCTTGAGGCACAAAACCCGGATTCAGTCCCCGGAACAGTCGTTCAGCCATCGCGAGAAACCCATCGCGATCCGCCGCCGACACCGCTTCCATGCTGACGATCACAGTTGCCCAACTCCGGGAGAAACTAACAATTCGAACACGCGCTCCGCGCCGTGGCCATCGATACGCGCCCGAGCCAACTGGGAAAGGCGCGCCCGGCGTTCTCGAGAACTGGCTAATTCCACCAGTGCGGCGGCCGTCCGTGCTGGGCTGCAATCTTGTGGGTACCCCAATCCTCGAACCACTCCCTCGTCATTAAGCTGAGAAATAATCTGCGCCTGAACCGGATTTCTAGCATAGCTCAGGACGGAACAACCCAGGGACAGCAATTCCCAAAGGGTTCCGCCGGCGGCTATCACGGCCAGATCGGCCCATGCCATCAAGTCCGGCATATTCGAGGGATCCCTCAGCAACCTGACGAAGCCTCCACACTGCGCGGCCAAGCGCCGCAGGGACTCCAGGTGAGGATTGCCGCCTCCAACCACAACGATGGCTTCCAGTCCTTCAGCGTTGGCCTGCGTTAAAGCGTCGATCACCCTTGAGGTGATATTGTCGGGGTCGCTGCCCCCCATCGTGATCAGAATCTTTCGGCCAAGGACAGGAATTTCGCGCTTCCATTCGCGCCAGCGCTCGAACTCGCGCCGCAACAGGACATAGCGCAAGCCCAGAAGAAGCCGGGTGTAAGGCTCACGGTTGGGATACAAACTCTCGTCGGCGTGCGCATTCTGATTCAGGACCAGGTCGGCGGCATAGTGTTCGCAGCGCCCGTCGTCGTCCACGAAAAGAACCTGCAGCCCGGCCGCTTTCAACTCCCTTTGGTAGTCCGCGCTGAAGTGATAACCGTCTACGACAACCCAGACAGCAGCGTGCCGCCTGGCCAATTCTGCCAGGCCTCTGGCATCGTCGGGGCTTCCGGATTGACCTTCCACAAGAACGACCTCCATGCCTTCGGAAAGCAGGCGTTCGCGCACCGCCCCCAAAAGCTCCACCATCGCAAACACAGCCTTGCCTCCCGCGTCCTGCCAGGCCTGCGCCAGCGCGAGACACCGCATCACGTGTCCCGTTCCCATCGCAACGTTGGCGTCTGCCCGGATTAGAAGCGTATCTTGGCTCACAGATTTCACTCCCGCCGGGTTCGCCTTAGCTCACTGCCGCGATGCAGGGCTTTTGTGAGGCAGCCACCAACTCGCGCAGGCGGCTTGGAGCGGCCGGCCGCCAGCAATTCCCGCGCACGTCCGACCTGACCGCGTGCTCGCTCAAGTATCGCGGAATTTTTTCTATCTCGCGCGGGGCATCCAAACCGATACCAACTCCGTAGCGAATGAATTGCTCCACATATCCATAAGGCCAGGTCTCCAACCACTGGCACAGGAAGCAGGGAATCCCGCGTATTGCGCATTCCATCGCTACTGTCGAAAGTATTGTGATACCAAACCAAGCCTTCGCCAGGAGATCCTCGGTGAGAGCGCCGCTCACCATGCGCGTGGCGCCTTTCTGCTCGGCGGAAAGTATCCGAGCCATCATGCCAGCCCGTTCGCGTTGGCTTTCCCCAGGATGCAACTTCACGATGAGCTCGCGTCCGCTGGCCAGCGCCAGGTCTGCGAGCGGAGGCAAAATGTCCCGGTAGAACTGTTCCGCCCGCCCACCCGTCACATCAAAAGCTTCCGAGATGAAAAGAAGGTATGGCCGGAAAGTCTGCCGGTTCGACTCCTCCAATCCGTTCCCGCACGCAGGCAGCGCCGGGGCGCCAATTTCGACTTTCTCCTGGGGTACTCCGCACCTTCGCACCAGATAATCTTCCTCCATCTTTCCCTTCGCCCAGATGACATCCCCGTAGTTGCGCTTGAACACGTAACGGCCATCCAGGGCCCCGTGATGGCAGGCAATATTCACTAGCCCGCGCGCCTGCGCCAGAAGCAGTGGGATCCGGGTGTAGGGATTGCTGTCATCCGCACAGAGCACGGCCTGCACCGGTTCGGTGTCGAGAACATTTCGCCAGGCGTCGCGTACTTCGAGTCCACGACGGAACCGGCGCGGAAAACTATCCAGGTATCCCAGCCGGTTCAGAATCTCGAATTCCGCCGCTCCTCCCAATTCGTTCGACAGAGATCGCCATCGGCTTTCAATTTCCGCAATCTCCTCGCCCCGGTCGCGCACCGAGGCATACGAAGAAAGCCACGCGACAGCCACATTCTTCGGGGGATCTTCTACCCACCCACTCCGTCGCGTGGTGACTAAGAGAAAGTCTTCCTCCGGGAAGGTGTTCGCGTAGGCCACGCCAGTGCGCGACACATTGACGTAGGCCGTGGGAAGCAGCACGACCGGCCGCTTGGAAGGCGAACGTTTTCGTGCCAGGCGCCCGCGGAGCTGGTATCCAGCATCGTATTTGTCCCAGAAAACCTCGACCAACTGCGGTGCCGAAAGCTTGTTGGAAACGCGGACATAGTGCCCCAGACTGCCCTTTTGGGCTGGGCGTCGCAAAGGGAAAACACTTACGTGCTTAGGAAGCAGACCCTGCAAGAGACTGGCCTGAAGACCGGGGCGCGAAACATGCACTTCATCGCCGGAACTGAGTCTCTGCACAAAGCGTTGCAGCAGAATCAGCGTCTCCACTTCGCCGTGGAGAAGAATCGACATGATCTCCCACCAGTCCAGGCCATGTTTGTCGATAAGCCGCCCGCATCCCAGACTCAGCACATCGCGTACTCGCCGAAGATCATCGAACCCGGTCCGCAGAGAATCAAGAGTTGTCACAGGACAGTGGAAGTGACGGGTCCAGCGCGCGTAGCTACCCACCCCTCCCAGCCCAAGATCCACGATCTGGTCCCAAGGCAGATTGGCCCAGGGACCTTTTTCTGGATCATCCTCGGAATGTATGAGCAGAATCTTCATGAGCAATGTGAGAGGTGAAAGAAGGGAGGAGAGTTCCCTACCGCCTCAAAATGGTCTCACAAACCTTCAGATCGAATTCTACGGCAACGTGTACGGAACGCTCCGCCGGTGTTTCGATCACGCCCAGCCGCTCCCCAAAAAAATGCCCGGTTGCCGCCAGCGAGCTCAGCTTGGCAATCTTGATGGATCCGTTCGGCCGATAGACTGCCGGCAACAGGGGACGCTCCTTCAGGTGTTGCGCTCCAAAGAACATTTTCCAATAATCGCCTTCGCCGGGCACAACCGCCCAATGGAAATCGTGCGGATCGACTGGCGTCACGCTAACCACGAAGTCGAACTGCCCCTCAGAGAACTTCTCGACCGCATCGCGAATATCCTGCGCGCTGCGCAGCGGAGAACTTGGCTGCAGACACAATAGCGAGTCGATCCGTCCGTGTGTGGGCAGTTGAGCCTCGATGTATTGGCAAGGGATGTGCGACGCTACCAGATCTCCGCAGAGACTCTCCGGCACGAGCGCGGGTGCCGTTGCCCCAAACTGGGTCGCCACTCGGGCAATCTGCTCATCTTCGGTGCAAACGTAAACCTGCTCGAATAACCCACACCTTAGAGCGGCCTGAATCGAGTAGGCGATGAGGGGCTTGCCCGCCAGCTCCCGCACATTCTTACGCGGCAGGCGTTTGCTGCCGCCGCGCGCCGGAATCGTACAGATCATTTTTCCGAGCAAGACTGTCCTCGGGTAAAGTAACTTTCCTTCGCAGGCGTCTCAAGCGGCGAGCGTCCCTCGCGCGCCTTAAATCCTAGAACCAACAACTCAGACAAGCGCAAATCTTCCTCATCATCGATGTCAACGCCCCGGTTCGCATCCATCTCCGCTATATGAAACGGCGATCCGTAAAACGTGCTCTGCGCAAGCAGATCGGCGCAACGAGCCCACCACACCGCCCCGGTAGGACAAAAAGTGCGCGCGCAATCCTGGCTCCGTCCCAGGAACTCTTTGAAGGCCCACTGTCCACGGCCTTCCGCGTCGGCCACCATCGCCCATTCGGGATAGACGCACCGGTAGGTCACAACCGAAATCTGGAATGAGCGTTTCTCTTCGCGAAACAATCTCCCGTGATCAACAATGTCGGCGCTTGTCACCAGAGGACAGTTAGGGAAGACTTGGCACAGCGAGTGAGGGCGAATACCGCGATCGCCCAACGTTCGCAACACGTGCGTAACGGAGTCGATGGATTTTGCGGTATCGGTCGCCAATTCCGCCGGGCGCTCAATGAATTCGGCGCCATACCAGTCGGCAACACGACCAATTTCCAGATCATCGGACGAGACAATCACCTTCTCAAACAACCCGCTATTCAAGGCTGCGGAGACTCCGTAGGCCATCATGGGATGACCGAAAAATGATCGGAGATTTTTCCCGGGCAGGCGTTTTGAACCTCCGCGAGCGGGGATAATGGCCACTGGCTTGCCAGTGCTATGCAAGTAACACCCACTTTCTTTCCTCGGCGGAGGCCCGGGCTGCAAGAGTAACGCGGAGAGTCAGAATCGCGTCCTCCAGCGTGAACCTGGGACGCGCACCTGTCCGCACGCATTCCAGGAAGTGGGCGAGCTCCGCCACATACGCGTCATTTATTTGCACCTTGAACTTCGTTGTTTCCGCCTGTGCACCAGGCCTTACGATTTGCACCGAGTTGTTCAGCAAATCCCATTGCAACTTGCCCTCTGGTCCGACCAGGCTACAGTACCGCGAATAGGATCGTTGAATAAAATCAACATGCACGTCGGCGCGCGTTCCGTCTGGAAAGCGGAGAAGAATCGTGGCACAGTCTTCCACGTTCACTTCCAACTGGCTCACTCGGCCCGCCATGCACGCTACTTCCTGCGGCGCTCCGAACAACCAGGTCACATAGTCAATCTCATGGGACCCGTCGAGCAGAATCCCACCTCCCAGTTCCCGGCGCGCGGTATAGCTCTTCCGGTAATCCTGCCAGGGACGCCAGTCGGGCAAATAGCTTCCGGCTTCCACGTGCGCCCAAAGGATCTTACCCACCGCGGCCGCATCCACCAACTCCTTCAACTTCTGTATCGACGGGTGAAAGCGCAGGTTATACCCCACTTGAACAATGGCCCCACGTTTTGCCGCTTCGTCTCGCAGCTCTTCCACTCCCTCCAGACGATCAGAAAGAGGTTTTTCGATAAAGACATGCGCGCCCGCGCGCAGCGCCTGCATCGCCTGCGCAACGTGGTCTACCGGCGGAGTGCACACCAGAACTGCGTCCGCCTGGAACTTTTGCAGACCCGCTTTGAGAGTGGGGAAACATTCCACGTGGAATTCAGAGGCAACGTACTCCAACCTCTCGGGATGGGGATCGCAGGCTGCCAGCCTAGTCAGTCCCAGCGTCCTCAAGTTCGAGAGGTGGCGGCGGCCAATTGAGCCGGCGCCTGCAACCAACGCGGATTTTATCTGGGAGTAGGCCAAAGCAACTATTTAGCGAAGTGACAGATCACTTTCTGCACGGCGCAGATGACATCTTCCACATCCTGATCGGTCATCCCGTGAAACATCGGGAGACTTATAAGCCGCTCGTAGGCATCCTCCGCCACTGGATAATCGCCTGCCTTATACCCAAACCGGTCGCGATAATATGGATGGCGATGCACGGGAATGTAGTGAACGTTAACCCCGATGTTTTCCGCCCGCAACGCGCCGAAGATCTGGCCGCGGTTCGCGCTGAGTCTTTGCAGATTGCAGAGAACCGGATAGAGGTGCCATGCCGGATTAACGTCGGCTCGCACCGCAAGCGGGGTCAAGCCCGGAAGATCGGTGAACGCTGCCGTATACCGTGCAGCGATCTGGCGCCTACGCGCCAGGTTGGCCTCCAGCTTTTTCAGTTGCGACAGTCCCAGGGCGCTGGCGATGTCAGTGAGGCGGTAGTTGAAGCCGAGCAAGACCATTTCGTAATGCCATTGCCCGGCGCTCTGGCGTTGGCGCACATCGCTGGAAATGCCGTGATTGCGAAACTGGCGCAGCGTCTTGGCCAGATCGCCGCGGCTGGTTGTCACCACGCCGCCTTCGCCCGTGGTCAAGTGTTTCACCGGATGAAAACTGAAGACGGTCATGTCGGCGATGCTGCCGGTGCGACGCTGCCGATACTCGGCGCCCAGCGCGTGACAAGCGTCCTCGATTACGATCAGCCCGTGACGTGAAGCGAGTTCCAGGATCGCATCCAAGTCCGCGGGATGCCCAGCGTAATCCACGGGAAGCACAGCTCGCGTGCGAGGCGTGATCCGCTTGGCAAGGTTATCGGGATCAAGGTTCAGCGTATCGGCGCTGACGTCCGCAAAAACCGGGGTAGCGCCCTGGTAGATCACGCAGTTCGCCGTCGCTGCAAAAGTCATTGGGGAAGCGATTGCTTCGTCGCCCGGCTGCAGTCCAGCGGCAAACGCGGCCCCATGCAGTGCTGCCGTGCCGGAACTGAAGCTCACTGCGTACTTCGCCCCCACCCAGGCCGCGAAGGCTTCCTCGAACTCTGTTACTTTCGGGCCGGTGGTGAGCCAATCTGAGCGCAACACGTCTACTACCGCCTGGATGTCATCTTCCCCAACAGACTGATGGCCGTACGGAAGCAGGCTCTCCCGCGTGGGAGTTCCGCCATCGATGGCGAGTTCCTGGCCAGTGGGCATCACGCGCATTGCGCCAGTCCTGTCACTGCACTCTGGGGGCAATCGCTCCCCGGAAGCTGTTCCAGGAACGATGCTTCGGGCGCTCATGTTGCTAATCGCCATTTATGCGGGTATCCGAGACTTCGCCACGGTTGACGCCGGCTCGACCAGTTCCTGAAGTTGCTCCTGCGTTAGCCACTCTTCATTGCTGTCGCTGGTGTAACGGAAGCCCTGTGGCAGCTCACGGCCGTGAACCCAGTTTCCCTTCTTCCACCAAGGATGCGAGGGCTGGATAATGTACATCTCATCCAATTCCACGGCAGTGCGGGCCTCGTCTTCTGATAACAGCACCTCATGGACTTTCTCGCCGGGGCGAATGCCGACATACTCAACCGCGCATCCCGGAGCGATGGCTTCAGCCAAATCCAGCAGCCGCATGCTGGGAATTTTGGGCACGAAGATTTCGCCTCCGTGCATTTGCTCGATGCAGCTCACCACAAAACGCACGCCGTGCTCCAGGGTGAGCCAGAAGCGGGTCATGCGCGGATCGGTAATCGTGATTCGGCCGCGCTTGCGTTGCTCCAAAAACACCAGAATCACGCTGCCGCGGCTTCCGACCACGTTGCCGTACCGGGCACAACTGAAACGGGTCTCCTGGGCGCCTGCGTAGGCGTTGGCCTGCACAAACATTTTCTCTGCGCACAGTTTGGTGGCTCCATACAGATTGATCGGATTCACCGCCTTATCCGTACTAAGCGCGAGAATCCGCTTCACGCCCTGGTCAATTGCCGCATCGATCACATTACGCCCGCCCATGATGTTGGTCTGGATCGCCTCGAACGGGTTGTATTCGCAAGCCGTCACCTGCTTCAAAGCGGCCGCGTGCACCACCACGGTGACTCCGGCCAGCGCGCGCTGCAGCCGCCCTGGGTCGCGCACGTCCCCAAGAAAATAACGCAAGCTGGGATGATCGAAGCCCGAAACCCGCATGTCATGTTGCTTGAGTTCATCGCGGCTGAAGATCACTAGCCGCCGGGGATGATACTCACCCAGCATGATTTCGACGAACTTCTTTCCGAACGAACCGGTTCCACCCGTGACCAGGACAACCTGTTCCGACCAATTCATGAAGCCCGCCTCACTGAGTCTTTGCGTAACCGTGATAAGCATTTTCAGTCCAATGCGTGTCAAACCGCCCGCGCTAGCGGCCAATGAACGGACTTGCCCTGCATCAGAGGAAGTGGAGCAATCTTAAATGCTTCCAGGATGGTCGGGGCAATATCGTAGAGCCGCAGACCTTCGACCGGCGGCGCTGCGCGACTCGCGCTACGGGCAAGATCCTTGCCCTCTGCCATCAGAAAAACTCCGTCCCAGTTGTGGTTGGCGCCGTCCGGCCCGGTATCGTTTTCCTTGCTGTGGATTCTACCCTCGCCTACCATGCCGCTGGAGCGCCAATACAGATCGCCGAAGAAAATACTCAAGTCAGGGGCAATGTTGCGCGTCTGTTTGTAAACCTCTTCGGAAAGAACTACGCGCGTGCCAATAGTGCGCCCATCGGCATCTCCAAGAGCCTCCAACTCTTCTTTCAATTGGCGCCGAAGCGCGTTGTACTGCGACGAACTTACAACCCCCTGCGGCTCTCTTCCCTGCACATTCAAGAAAATGCGTCCGTAGTAGCCGCCTTCGCCCCAGGCTTTGGTCTTCGACCAGTCAATCTCCAGTTGGTCGAATCGCGTGGGGACGGTCGGATAACGCTTCAGCACCATATACCCTTTTTGCACTAGCCACTCATTGAGCGCGATGGCGCCGTCCATGCGCTTGGCTCCGTGGTCGGAGACGATGAGTACGCGCGTATTGGCGTCGGCAAACTCCAACAGTTCGCCCAGCAGACAATCCACATACTTATAGTATTCATGGATGGCGTTGCGAAAAGGATTGTTGTCGCCCGCGTAAAGGACGTGTTGCGCGTCCATGAACTGCCAGAAGCCATGATGGATGCGGTCGGTCCCCATCTCGACCATCATGAAGAAATCCCAGGGCCGGGTCTTCAACAGGTGCTTGGCCACGCTAAAGCGCTTTGTCGTCATTTCATAAATCTGGCTGAGCAGCCATTGCTTCTTTTCCGTGCGAAAACCCTTCACGTCCATCATGTAGTCCCCGACCAGCCGCTGTACTTCCGGGCGCAGATCGTGAGGATACGTAAATTGGCTTTGCGATCCCGGCGTCAGAAAGCAGCTCACAAGACTGCCCCGCAAAGGCTTCACGGGATACGTCGGCGGCACTCCGATAATGATGGAATCTTTTCCTTCCCGGCTCAGAATGTCCCAGACCGTGGGCTCTTGGACGCTGGCCGAGTTCGCCACGGAGAGATCGTCATAGCCGTACTGGCTGCGGTTGCGGAAGCCGTAGATGCCCAGTTCTCCGGGATCGCGGCTGGTCATCATGCACATCCAGGCGGGGACGGTGATGGGCGGAGTGATACTGCGCAGTTTGCCGTGCACGCCTGCCTCGAGCACGCGTTTAATATTCGGCAGATCCGACAGCCAGCGCCCGAAAACGAGTTCGGGATCAGCGCAATCCAGGCCGATCACCATGACTTTTCGCTTGGGTAAAGAACGAAAAAACAAATCGCGGCTCGCTTTCCGGCTGGAACTGCTGGTTGCGAAGTAGTATAGCGGAGTTTTGCCTGAACTGCGCTGTGCTTAGGGGGATTGCACGAAAAGTGTCGCATTCGAAGAAAGCGAAATTGTTTGGTGGCCAGCAATGCTAGAATATCGGCGAAACAGCAAACAACGAACGTGCAAGGATGCCTGTGCGGCGACCCAGCCTCGCGTCGCGCTGTGGGTATTGGATTGGCCTGTCCAGCTTCACGAGGGCCGTTAGATAATCGAGGAGAATACATGAATTCCGGACCCCTGGTGCAGGCCAATATCCCACCCTTTCGCGAACTCCAGCCGGCAGCGAATGGGGAATTGGGACGGTCGGTCGGCGCGCGGATCTACCCCGAACTGCCCAACCAGGAATCGGCACTTGGCGAGTATGTCCGTGTTCTGGTGAAGCGTAAATGGACGGTTTTGGCCTGCCTGGTGGCTATCTTCTCAGTGGTCGCGATTGCCAGCCTCAAGATGACTCCGGTGTACGAAGCCAGCGGCAGCATTGAAATTAACAAGCCCGATTCTGGGTTGGTGAACTTCAATAATTCTCCTACCTTCAACCTCGACTATTACGACCCGACCGAACTGGAGACTGAAGTGGCGATTCTGCAGAGTGATCTTTTGGCCCTGCAGGTAGTGAAGGAACTAGGTCTCGACCGGCGGCCGGAGTTTGGCGGCAAGCAGGCTCCCCTTCCCTCTTCTCTCGATCTTGCACCCGACCCATTGCAAGCGGATTCCGGCCGGACGTCGGCCCTGCTGGGCAGTCTTCGAGGCAATCTAAGGGTTACGCTCACCCCCAACACTCACATCATCAAGGTCTACTATCGCAGCCCCGACCGGGATCTCGCCGCTAACGTCGTCAATACCCTGATGAATACCTACACCGAGAACAACTTCAAGGCCCGCTTCGAATCCACGATGCAGGCTTCGGATTGGCTCTCCAAGCAGCTCGTTGACCTGCAGATGAAGGTGGAAACGTCCCAGGAGAAGCTGGTCCGATACCAGAAAGAGCACGAAATTCTCGGGATCGACGAAAAGCAAAACATCATCACCGCGAAGCTCGACGAACTCAACAAAGAGCTAACTTCCGCGGAATCCGAGCGCATGGACAAGGAAGCCGTGTACCGCTTGATTCAAAGCGGCGACGCCGACGCGGTTGCTTCTGCCGCCAGCGGCATGGACAGCGCCGGATCTGGCTCACAATCGGCTTCCGGACTGATGGAGGGCCTGCGGACCAGGGAGGCGGACCTGAAGATTCAGGCTGCGGAGTTGAATACGCAGTTTGGCCCGTCCTATCCCAAGCTGGCACAGCTAAACAGCCAGCTCAAGGAAGTTGATGTTCAGATCCAGGCAGAAGCGAAAAAAATCGTCGGCAAGATCCACGGGCAGTACTTGGCCGCCCTGCAACGGGAAAGCATGCTGCACGACGCTCTTGAAAAGCAGAAGCAGGAGGCGAACAAGCTGAATGAGAGCGCGATCGACTACAGCCTGCTGAAGCGCGATCTCGACACCAATCGCCAACTCTACGAAGGGCTGCTGGAGAAACTAAAAGAAGCCGGCGTTTCCGCCGGGCTCCGCTCCAACAATTTTCGTATTGTGGATGTTGCTCGTGTGCCGACTTCGCCCATTGAGCCCAACATTCCCCGCAACCTCAGCTTTGCCTTTGTGCTCGGCCTGACTTCGGGCGTGGGCCTCGCCTTTCTATTGGAAGGGCTCGACAACACGGTGCGCACGACCGAACAGGCGCAGATGATTTCGGGCTTGCCTCCGCTGGGCATGATTCCGCTGGGGTCTCGAGCCGCGCGTGAGGGCGCAACTTCGAAACGCCTGGTGATTGCTTCCTCCAAAGAGGCAGTGGAATTGATCACCCAGGTGAGGCCGCAATCGCAGATGGCGGAGTCCTACCGCGCCCTGCGAACCTCATTGCTGCTCTCGAACCTGGGAGCGCCGCCTAAGGTCATCATGATCACCAGCGCGCTCCCGCAAGAAGGAAAAACCACGACCAGCATCAACTGTGCGGTGGTTCTGGCGCAGAAGGATGTTCGCGTCCTCCTCATAGACGCCGACCTCCGACGGCCTAGCATTCACAAGACACTGGGGATGGGACCGCGCAGCGGACTGAGCAACGTCCTGACTGGAAGTGCCAGCTTGCAGCAGGCCATCACACGATCGGCCATCCTGCCCAACCTGTCTGTACTACCGGCAGGAACGCCGCCGCCGAATCCGGCTGAACTGCTGGCGTCAAGCAACATGCGAGATGTCTTGGCGGAACTGCGTGAGCAATACGATCACATCGTGGTGGATACGCCCCCCACCCTGTCGGTCACGGATGCAGTCGTGCTCTCTCCGCGGGCCGACGCCATCGTCCTGGTCATACGGTCGGGCCAGACCACCAAACAGGCCCTGCGCCGTTCGCGCGACATTCTCATGCAAGTCAACGCTAAGGTCTCCGGCGTCTTGCTGAACGCTGTCGACCTCAGTTCGCCCGACTATTACTACTACTACGAATACCAGGGCAAGTATGCCCGGTACTACCGCAATGACGAGTCCCAGAATGACGAGGACGAGGACGGGGACGCGGAAAACACCAGCGAGGCATCCCCCAATAGCGCGTAAATTGGCAAGACGATTCACCGTATTTCCAGTCAACGCTATGCAAATTGCTCTTCATTCCGCAACCCGGAAAAGAGTTGCCTTGGGCGCCGCAGTTGCGCTGAGTTTGGCCTACATGACTTTGGCGGGTCGTTCGCTTCTTGCCTCATGCTTCGGCGAACGAGTGGAACTGGCCAGCTTGCAGCGCGCCTCCAGTCTCGATCCCGGCAATGCGGAATACCGCGACTACCTCGGACGCTATTATGCGCTGGTCGCCCGCGACCCAGCTACGGCCATTGGGCCCTATCGAGCTGCCGTGCACCTCAATCCTCATTCCGCGCGCTATTGGTTCGATTTAGCGTCAGCCTACCAGGTACTGGGCAACGTCAAGGACCAGACTTCCGCCCTGGAGCACGCAATCCAGGCCGATCCCACCACTCCCTATGTGGCTTGGGAAGCAGCCAACCTTTATCTGGTTCAGGGTCAGGAAGAAAAAGCCCTGCGCGAATTCCGCGTGGTCCTGGACAATGAACCCACGCTGGCGGATCCCGCCATGCAGCTCTGCTGGCGCGTCCGTCCGGACGTAGATGCGCTTTTGCGCGACGTAGTCCCCGCCCGCGCGGAGGCAGACATAGCGTTCCTCAACTTGCTGATGAGTAAGCAGGAAACGGCGGCAACGGCTAGCGTCTGGGACGCTCTGATCGCGACCCATCAGCCCTTTGAAATGCGCACCGTCTTCGAGTATTTCCGCTACCTGATTCTTCATAAGGACGTAGATGAGGCGCTGCTGATGTGGCGCGAGGCGGCCGACCGGTTTGGCTTGTCGTCTTACGTGCCAACCTCGAGAAATCTTATCGTCAACGGCGATTTCGGTCTCGACGTCCTAAACGGCGGCTTCGATTGGCAGTATCAAAAGCAGCAGAGCGTAACCCTCACGCTTGATCCCAGTGAATTTCACGGCGGACACCGTTCGCTGTTGATCACTTTCGATGGGCCGGGTGTGAACGATGCCGGTATCTATCAATTCGTTCCCGTTCAAGCCGAGACCACGTACAAGTTTTCGGCCTTTTACAAGATTGGAGAAATGGAAGGCGCGGGAGCTCCGCACTTCACGCTCCAGGACTTTTACACGCAGGCCGTGCTGTATGACAGCGATGAACTCAAGGAGGCCGGCTTCTGGAAGTCCGTCGCCGGCGAATTTACGACTGGCGCCGATTCCCGGCTGCTTCTGCTGCACGTTCGGCGCCTGCCGGAAGGCAGTCCGATCCGTGGTAAGCTTTGGGTCGACGACTTCCACCTTGCGCCAAAGCGTGAGACGGCCTCGAAATAAGGGGCACCCAATCCCATGAGCGCGACCGGCATCAGCGCAATCGAGCAGGGCGGATCAGCCGCTCAGTCAGGCACCTTCCTGTTTTACGCAACTTTCGGCCTGCTCATGTTCGGACCCCTCGCCTTCGGCGCCGTGGAACCCTGGTCGATATTCCTGCTCGAGGTTGGCACCGCGGCCCTGTTTCTCTTATGGAGCGCCAGGCAAGTCCTGCACGGCGAACTAAGGATGCAGTGGAATCCTTTGTTTCTGCCCATGGGCGCTTTCGGCTTGCTGATTGTTGTGCAACTTGTTTTCCACTTGACGGCATATCGCCATGACACCGCCGCCCAGGCGCTGCTCTATTGCGCGTATGGAATGCTGTGCTTCCTCGCAAACCAAACGCTGCTCCGCGGCTCACAGGCACGCAAGCTAGCGTTGATTTTTTCTGTGTATGGCGCCGTAGTCGCGGGCTTTGCGCTGTTGCAAGGCATCTCGGCGAACGGCAGGTTGTACTGGATTCGCCAACCCCGCATGGGGGGATGGATCTACGGTCCCTACGTAAATCACAACCACTACGCCGGCCTCATGGAAATGCTGGCGCCGATTCCGCTGGTTCTGTCGCTAACGCAACTGGCCTCCACCCGCGCGCGCATGGCGGCGGCGAGCGCGGCCGCAGTGATGGTGGGCACGATCTTCCTCTCCGGATCGCGTGGGGGCATGCTGGCAATTCTCGCCGAGTTGGTCATTCTTGCTGTGATGATGGGGAAACAGCGCTGGGGTTTGCGCAACGCCGTGGGACTGGGCTTGTTTCTTGCAATTGTTGTTGCATTGCTCTCCTGGCTTGGCGGCGGCGAACTTAGCCTTCGCATCGCCACCATGGGTCCGGCGCACACCGACATCACCAGCGACCTGCGCACGCACGTGAATCGCGACGGCCTTCGCATGTTCCTCGACAAACCCGTGCTGGGTTGGGGACTCGGCACATTCCCCGTTGTGTATCCCCAATTTCGCACTTTCTACACGAATTTTTTTGTCAACGAGGCGCACGACGACTATTTGCAGCTGCTGGTGGAAACGGGCCTGTTGGGTTTCGGCACTATGATCTGGTTCCTGGTGGCGCTGTATCGCGGCACAGTCAAGAAAATTGGGAACTGGACCAAAGATATGAGCGGTGCCGTGGCTCTTGCCTGCTTTATGGGGCTGAGCGGCATTCTGGTACACAGTGTGGTCGACTTCAACTTGCAGATTCCGGCCAACGCCGCACTCTTTTATGTGCTGTGCACCGTTGCCGCATCGCAGGCCTTCGCGCGGCCCGCTCGCAAGCGCCGTGCAGTCAGCACTCGATCTGCGGAGGCGCAGCCCTCCCCGGAGGCATTGCAGCAGCCCGCCACCAATTTCTGAGTCAGGCACAAAGAATTGCGCTGCCCAAAGACCGGCCGGGCGGCGTAAGTGCGGAACAACATCGTCCGGATTTCTCAGTGGTCTTGGCTTTGACCGTCCTGTGCTTCTGACGATCCTTAGGCTTTGGGCGATCCCGGCTAGGGAACCGAAGGACTGGCAGGATTGTTATTCTGCAAGAGCACCCAGGTTGTGACGCCGGCAATCGCCGCCGCGCCCAGCCCCATGGCGATGGGAGAGTTGAGAATCCCTCCTCCCGCCGCTGGAGCCGCGCCCGTAGCACGCTTCTTGTTTTTCTTATTGTCCGATTGATCCGTTGACTCGTCGCGCGTCGTTTCCTGGCCCTGAGCCAGCGTCACCGTGCCATTGTCATCTGTAACGGTCACGTCGCCCTTTCGCGCAGCAATTCTCACCAGGCCATCCACGTCGGTCACGTTGAACTCGGTCCAGGAACTGGACGCCGGAGCCACTTTGACGTCGCCGGCCGTGGTCGCAATACCCTTCGAGGTCGACACCATGACGCCACCGTGTTCCACCTTCAACGATGAACCTTCGAATTGCACCAGGGAGTCGCTTTGCACCGTGATGCTAGAGCCCGGAGCGTTGATGTTTGCCACCGAATCCGAACGGGTCTGCACCAGATCGCCCGAAAAAATCGCCGAGGAGCGAGGAATGTGGCTGCCATTCAGCCAGGCTGCCCCGTTGGTATAAAGCATGGCTGCACCAGAGTCGGCGGCGAACCCGGCCGCAGGAAAGATCAACAGAAGCACGCAACTTGCCAACTTGCGGAAAGCAGTCATGCTCATCCCACGCTCCGTTAATAACTAAGTTGGTGACCTTTCAGGCATCCTAGTCTTGCACCTTCTTGGCAGTCAATGCTTTTTGTGTCAGGCAGGAGCTTTTGCGGTGGAAAACTTTTTCCGGAGTCGCCCCCACACAGAGGCGTGCCGCCATCAATGCCACTGGTCAACCACGTTCCACCAGATCAAACGCAGCCATTCGTCCACGAAAGTCTTCCCCCACTGGCGATGCGTCCACCATCGGGTTCCGAACTGTGTCGTCTCCCGCGAAGCGGCCACGGAATAGTCATACTGGGGAACCTCGCGGCGGAAAACTTCGAGCGCCCGCCGCGTATGAAAATCAGACGTGACGATCAGGACACTCTTACTTCCAACGCGCGACAAGCATCCTGCGGCGTCTTTGGACTCGTCTTTCGTGGATAATCCTTCGATCGGGCACACGCTGACCGCCGACGCCTGCGGAAGGCCGTGGACATATTTCTGCGCCAACTGGATCTCGTTGAAGCCAAACACCCGAGCCTCAGAGGGCACATCGATCAGAACCCTCCGGCCATACCCTTGCGCCAGCAACTGCAGCGCTCTTTCCGGGCGATGGTCAGTTTCCCCAGCCAGAACGAGGATGGTGTCAGAAGGACGCGGGGCGTCCACCACCAGCCACTGACCCGCATTGGCCAGCAGCACCAGCAAAATTCCGAGCAGCCCTGCCCCTAGGAGCCATTTGCGGACCATTCCGACACTCTTGTTCATCGACTCGTCGCCTCCATCAAGATTTTGCGACTTCGCTTCCTCACCCGATTCTGAGTAGTGTCTTAATTTGCAACTTAGGACGCTACCCGGCACTGGGCTGCGCCGCCGGGCGGCGCGGGCGCGTGCTAGAATCGAGTCGATATTCCTTGGACTGACACGCGATACGATGACGACTTACACTGCCGCAGAACGTCCCTTCGAACTACTGAAAAGCAAAATCCAGCAGCGTCAGGCCCGAGTTGGCATTATCGGGCTGGGCTATGTAGGTCTGCCCCTGGCTTTGTTGTACAGCGAGCAAAAGGTGTCCGTTACGGGTTTCGACATTGATCAGCGTAAAGTCGACACTCTGGCCCAGGGAGGTTCCTACATCTACCGTATCAGCGCCGACGAAATCCGGGCAGCTAAGGCCCAGGGCTTTTCGGCCACGGCTGATTATTCTCGTATCCGCGAAATGGACGCCATCATCATCTGCGTTCCGACTCCGCTCAACCAATACCACGAACCCGATCTCAGCTTTATCACCGATACTACCCACGCTTTGGCGCCTTATCTGCAGCCCGGGCAACTTGTAGTGCTTGAGAGTACGACTTATCCCGGCACCACGGAAGAAGTCATGCTCCCGATCCTCGAGAAAGAGAACAAGGGCGGATTGCAAGCGGCCCGTGGCTCGTCCAGTTCAGGCTCGTCGAGTTCAGGATCGTCGAGTTCAGGGAAAGATTTTTTTGTTGCCTTCTCGCCTGAGCGCGAAGATCCGGGCAACACGACGGTAGCGCGCCGCGACATTCCCAAGGTCGTGGGCGGGCTGAACCCGCAGGCTTCGGAACTGGCCTGTGCCTTGTACGGGACCATTTTCCATCGTACGGTGCCTGTCTCTTCGCCCGCCGCTGCGGAGATGACCAAGCTTTTGGAGAATATCTATCGCTGCGTCAACATCGCGCTGGTGAACGAACTGAAGCTTCTGTGTCTGCGCATGGGCCTCGACATTTGGGAAGTCATTGAAGCGGCGGCGACCAAGCCGTTTGGCTTTCATCCCTTCTATCCGGGACCGGGCCTTGGTGGGCATTGCATTCCGGTTGACCCCTTTTATCTGTCTTGGAAGGCCAAGGAGTGGGACTTTCGCACTCGCTTTATTGAACTCGCGGGCGAAATCAACATCAACATGCCCTATCACGTGCTGGCCTCGGTGGGAACGGCGCTAAACCGGCAGAAGAAGGCCATCAACGGATCGCGGGTGATGATCCTGGGAGTGGCCTACAAGAAAGATATCGACGATCTGCGCGAGTCTCCGGCTCTCACTATTATTGAACTGCTGCAAAAGGAAGGCGCCCAGGTCACCTACCACGATCCGTATTTCCCCTTCATCGGCAAAGGCCGAAAGTACGATCTGCAGATGAAGCGTACGGAGCTCGACAATCTCGGCCAGTATGATTGCGTCTTGATCGTCACCGACCACTCCGACTACGACTACCGCCGCATTGTGAATGAAGCTCAGTTGGTGGTCGACAGCCGCAACGCCACCAAGGGCATCGACAGCGCCAAAGTTTTGCGCTGCTGAGGGCTGTAAAAACACTCAAGTCGAGGTGTAAATTTTTGCTCTCTTTCCCATTCCTGGCCGAGAGAGTCGGCTTTTTTCGTCTAAATGGTTGACAGACAGCGGTTTATATTTCATCTTTGGTAAGAAAGTGGCCTTCGTCGTGCAACAATTAACTTAGCCTAGTAGACTTAACACATCCAGCCTCTGACATCCCAGGGCTTGCCACATGAGGCTGGGAAACTTCGACCCGGAATTGGGGTTTTTAAAGCATTGGACTGCGGCTATGGGATATTCTGCCTCCCAAGAGAATTTCTTTTCCCTTCTACCGGAATCGAGACCTCCTTGGGCACAATTTGTTTTCAGTGCTAGCACTCAAGGTTTGCTTGTGGCCCTTCTTCTTTGGGTGCGGTTGTTGCACCCGGAAGTTTTGTTGGCGCCTGAGCACACCTTCCGATCCGTACAGCTCGTGAGCACTCCCGTGCCCGTGAATCATGAGCCGCAGCCGCCGCGCGTGTTAGCGCAGCCCGCATTGGTAGCGCATCTTGATCCACCCACTGACGCGCTGCGCCTGCCAGCTCCGCAGCCGAGGCCGCCGGTGAGGATGGAAGATGTGCCCGTTCCCACGGTGAGCATTGCGGTCAAAAAACCCGACGTGATTCCTGTCGATATGAAGCCTGCCATTCCCAAGCCGCCGGTGAGAATAAATGTCTTCTCTCAGGGAAGCTCCCAGGCTCCGACCATCGCACGCGCGCCGTCCCAGGTTCAAACCGGCGGCTTCGGCGACCCGAATGGAATTCCCGCGAAGGCAAATTCGGGCAAGGCGGTCAACATCGCGCAGGCAGGGTCGTTCGATCTGCCCTCCGGCCCGGGCTACGGCAATGGCACCGGCGGAGCCAAAGGAGTTCGCGGCGCGGTGGCAAGCTCCGGATTTGGCAACAGCGTGGGGACAGGGGACAACACCCAGCGCGTCTCCGCCTCGCCGGGAACCGTGCAGCAAACGGGTTTCGGAGATGCTGCCCCCGTTCTGGCCAGCGGACATTCCCACTCCGCCGAGACCGCAGCCACAAGAATGGTCCCCGCGGAAATTCTCTCCAAGCCCACGCCCACCTACACCGAGGAGGCCCGGAATCTCAGGATTCAGGGAGAAGTCCTGGTGGAAGTAGTTTTAGAGGCGTCGGGCCAGTTGCGGGTCGTGCGGGTGGTCCGCGGCTTGGGTCATGGCCTGGACGACAATGCCATCAAGGCCGTCGAGCAGATCCGCTTCAAGCCTGAGTTGAAAGATGGCAACCCGGTGGATTCAACCGCAGTACTACACGTGATATTCCAGTTGGCATGATTCTCAGTCAGAAGGTCTTATGCGTATTGTTCAGTTCCGTTTGATCTCGTTTTTCCTGCTGTTGGTTGCATTTCTCCCTGCGTTCTCGCAGGATCATGCTTCGGCCCCAACCCAACCGGCCGGCTCCGAATCGGCCACGGCCGCGCCGGAGGCAGCCACACTCTCCGCGCCGCCAGCGGGGTCGTTCAACGAAGTGATCGACCGCGTCGTGCAGAAAGAGCATCTGTTCGTGGCCCAGATGCGCCACATGCGTCCCATGGTTGAGACTTATCTGCAAAACCTGAAGGTTGACAACAACGGAAATGCCACGCCCATTAAGGACGAATATTTTCTTGGCCGCCTGGATATGAGCGACGGACCGGAAGATACGTCATTCGTTGGACAACCGGGCTTCGGACACCGAATGTTGAATCGGCTCACCGGGGTGTATGCCATGCATTTTCTGCCTCTCGGCTTCGCCCAAATGGTGGTGCTCGACACCGAATTTCAGAAGAAGTACTACGACTTCAGCTTTGTCCGCCGGGAGTTTCTAGGGGAGGTGCGCTGCCTGGTGATTGATGTCCGGCCCAAGTCAGACGCGCCACCCGGACGTTTTCTGGGACGCATCTGGGTGGAGGATCAGGACTACAACGTGGTCCGCTTCAACGGCACTTACTATCCGCACCCGAAAACCAGCTTTTATTTGCACTTCGACAGTTGGCGCTTGAACCTGCGCCCGGGCACATGGCTGCCCGCTTACATCTACAGCGAGGAATCGGACCTGAAGACCGGTTTCGGCCGTCCCTTGCACTTCAAGGCGCAGACCCGGTTATGGGGATACGATCTGAAGGGCCTGAATAAGAACGAAGAGTTTACCCAGATATTGGTAGACGCGCCGGAGTCGGCGGTGAAAGACCAAAGTGACGCGGTAGCCGACGCCAGCCCCGTGATGGCTGAGCGTATGTGGCAGCGCCAGGCTGAAGACAACGCACTTGAGCGCATGCAGACAGTCGGCCTGTTGGCGCCGCCGGGAGAAGTCGACAAGATCCTGCAAACCGTGGTCAACAATTTGCTGGTGACCAACAACCTCGATCTGCAATCCGACGTCCGCTGCCGGGTTTTGCTGACTTCGCCGCTGGAGTCGTTCACGATTGGTCACACAATAGTGGTCAGCCGCGGCCTGCTGGATGTGCTGCCCGACGAAGCCTCGCTGGCCATGGTTCTGGCTCACGAACTCAGCCATATTGTGCTGGGACACACCTTCGATACCAAGCTGGCCTTCAACGACAGAATGTTTTTCCCCGATGAAAACACCTTCCAGCGGCTGGATTTCAAACGAAATTCGGCTGACGAAGAGGCCGCCGATACCAAGGCTCTGGAACTGCTCAAGAACTCGCCTTATAAGGACAAGTTGGGAAGCGCTGGACTGTTTCTGAAAGCCTTGCAGGAACGCGCTCCCGACCTGCCGAATCTGATCCGTCCTCACCTGGGCAACAGCCTCGCGCAAGGCAAGAGCATGAGAATGTCGGCGCTGCTGGCGTCTGCGCCACAGTTGGAGCCGCAACGAACCGACCAGATTGCCGCTCTTCCTCTCGGAGGACGGATTAAACTGGACCCGTGGAACGATCAGGTGGAACTGGCAAAAGCCAAGCCGGCCGCCTTGACCTCGGCGCGCGAGAAAATGCCGTTCGAGATCACACCATTCTTCCCCTACCTGAGCAGAATCTCGGGCGGCGCAAACGAGAAGGTCGCTCAGACCGGGCCCGCCTCAAAGTGAGGCGTTTGCGCGTCGCAGCATCAGCGAACCATACGGGAACTGGTTTCGAGTGATCTGCGTGCTGCAGAAGCGCGACGCGCCTTGAGCGCGCCGCGCAACATTGCGGATTTCCAGTCCATTCGCCGGTCGCAAGCCGTTACTGGATGGCGCTGCCCACCGAAGAAAATACGTTATTGGCGTTCGACCCAATGAGCCGGATCGTGCCCACGACGATCACCAGAATGACAGCCAGCATCACCGCGTACTCCGCGATGTCCTGGCCATGCTCGTCCTTCCAAAGGCGCTGCAGAAATTTTGCCACGGGTATCTATCTCCTTAATTTGTGTTAACCCCACCCCTTGTATTCAACAGGGGGAAACACACGATCACTGTGACCGGTTTCTATCCCCGAGGCTGGTTCTGTGAGAATCATAACGGGCCCCGATGGACCCGGCCAATGGCCCAAAAGTGCCATGCCCGATTACCTTCGTCCCAGGCTTCCCCGGTTGCCATCAAACGATGCTTTTCAGAGGCAAAGACTGATTGACTGCAAACAAGGCCAGCTCGAGCCTGGTCGATACCCCCAGCTTGTCGAATATATTGCTCAGGTGGTGCTTGACCGTGTCTTCGCTGATTTTGAAGTACTCGGCGATCTCCTTGTTCGAATACCCCGCCACGACCGCAGAGACGATCTCCAGTTCCCGCGGAGTCAGACCGAATTTCCGCTGCCGCGCTTCGTCGCTGGAACTCTGCATCAGCGTGCGCAGATACTGCACCAGGTTGGAAACGCTTTCCCGGCCAACCCAATACTCGCCCGACATCACTGTGTGAATAGCCTTGAGCAGGAGTTGGGTAGCGGAATCCTTCAGCACCACCCCTCGCGCGCCAAGCTGCAAAGCTTCGACGATCTGCGATTTCTCTGCTGCGGCAGTGAGCAGAATGACCCGCACCGGAGTTGAATTGGCTCCGGAACTGAGATCGCGCAATGCCTCCAACCCAGGATGCTTGGGCATGGCCAGATCCAGCAACAGAATGTCGGGTTTGATCTGCCGGGCCAACTTGACGGCTTCCGCACCATCGGAGGCTTCCCCGAGGACCTTCAAGTCGGGTTCCGCTTCCAGAAGCCGGCGCAGGCCGTCGCGGAAAATTGGATGGTCGTCGGCGATTACGATACGCACCTGCTGTGACTTCTTAAAATTCATTCGGCACTTCCACACCACGGGGTACGACGATTTCCAAACGCGTTCCCTGGCCGGGATTAGATTCTACCGTGAGTTCGCCCGCAATCAAACGGACACGTTCCTTGATGATCACCGGTCCTCTGCCGATCTGGTCGAGCTCGGCATGGCTGAGACGGCCGGAAAACGGGAAACCCTTGCCATCATCCTCCAGGGTGAGATTCCAACGGCTGGGGCTGCAGTTGAGGCGGATCAAGGCATGGCGGGCCTTGCTGTGCTTGCGGACGTTGACCAGACCCTCTTGCACGATGCGAACCAGCTCGCGACAGACCTTCTGGGGCATGTCGAGTTCCTCAATGTCGGTGACGAAGCGGGCCGAAATACCGGTCTCGCGCTCAAAGCGCTCCACCGTATCGGTCAACACGCTCAGGAACCTCGATGAATCGACGTCGATCGATTTCATCTGCTGCATCAGTTCCCGCAGTTTGAGAACTTCATCGCGCAGCAGGCCCTGAATACGGCCGAGTTCGCTGCTGATCGCTCCTGGTGAGTTCGCTGCTTGGCGGCGGAGCACATCCACCTGCATTTCCACTGCAATGAGCGATTGCACCGCCCCGTCATGTAATTCGCGCGCGAAGCGGGCCCGCTCCGCAGCGCTGGCCCTGCGCCGCAGGCGATGAAGCAAGTAGACGTTATAAACCGCGGGTCCCACCTGCCGGATCAAATCGAGCAGAAAACGAAGCTCTTCCCGCTTATCTCCCTGGAGTGCCGGGTCGAACAGGAAAACTCGCCCGCCCCACTCCCCGCCGAACAGGAAGGAAACCGTGGTCAACGAGCGAAATGGTTCGCGATCTTTCAGTCGCCGTAGCGGCTCCGTACTTGCTGTCGGCACCGGATTGCCGTCCCGGTCCAGTGCGATCGTCGACCAGCGATCTCCGTCGCTCGACGCGTAGCAGGCGTCCCCGGGAAAATTGTCGAGGTACAGCTTCGCATCGCGCGCGCTCGAATCCAGCCAAAGGAACTCGGGAGAGGCGCCGTTGGAACCGCGCAATTCGCCGAGAAAAACCCGCCTGCTGCGCGTCTCCTGGGCGGCGATCAGCAGCCGCGCCGCGCCGTACATGCGGACAATTTCGCTGAAGATCTGCTGCAGCGTCCCCGTGAGACCGGCTTCCACTCGCGCCTTCGCCAGGATGCGGGTCACAATGGCCTTCTCCGCTCGCAAGTGCTTCTGCTGCTCGGCCAGATAGCCCAGCAACAGTCCCATCACCAGCAAATAGATCGAGAGCATGAACAAACGCTTGGGCTCAAACTCAGTCTCATTCACCCGCAAGCCGGCCAACACCCGCCAGGGTAGTGCGCCGCCCGGAGTCAGCCACACGTGGAGCAGGAAGAAGCTCTCCACCCAAAGCAATACAACCTCTACCGCCGCGGTGCCCAAAGTCTCCCACAAGCCCCAGCGGTAGGCCGCCGCCGCCAGCACGAAGACGAAGAACAGAAAGAACGGACTTCTGGGCCCCTCGCCAAAGATGGAAATGAAGGCAGGCCAAACTATGTCGGCTGCATGCACCAGGACACGAAATGAGAACGTTGACTGCTGCCGCCGACGCAGCAGCATCATGATCCCGATGGCATTGCCCATGTAGAAACCCAGCAGGCCGTAGGCCGCCCAGGAATAGCCCAGTTGGGTGGGGTCCATACGGATGGCCACCAGGGCGGAGAAGGCCAGAAACAGGCGAGCCGTCGCCAGCCAGCGTTCGATTCGGCGGGTTTCGCTGGGGTCCGCTTCGGCTTGCGATCTCCACAGGAAGCGGTAATGATTGGTTTGAAGACGCAATCGAGTCAATCTCCGCAGAAGCGGCGGATGCCTACATACTTGGAATATCTCGCATACTATTGATAAGAAAGACCGAGAGCAAGCAAAACTTGCAGCCCGTGATTCCGGCACCCCGGTCGGCAGCAGCCCCAGCCGCCAGCAATGGTTACTTCTGTAACCTCGGATTCCAATTCCCCTCCATCTAAAATGACTTTTGAAGAGGGAGCATCGGTGCGGCCGTATTCCAAGCTGTGGACATTGGGCGCAGTGGCAGGACTAGCGACGCTGGTGCTCGCCGCACTGGTCTTGCCCAAATCATTTCGCTTGACAGCCTTTAGCGATGTGATTCAGTGTCTGCTGTTGTTGTCGGGTACCCTTTCTCTGCTCCCCCATGCGCTGCGGTCCCGCGGACGCATGCGTCTATTCTGGGCGCTGATCACGTTGGGGATGGCATTCTGGTTCTTTTATCAACTCCTCTGGACTTACATCGAGGTCTGGCTGCGGCGGGACGTCCCCGATCTGTTCGTGGGAGACATTGTCCTGTTTCTACACATTGTGCCGTTGATGGCCGCTCTCGCCCTGCGCCCGCATGCCCCGCAGGACGAATATGCCGCGCGCCTGGGCATGCTGGATTTCGCCCTGCTGTTGGTCTGGTGGTTTTATCTCTATGTGCTGATCGTGCTCCCCTGGCAGTATGCCGTGGCAGACGAAATAGCCTACAGCAAGAATCTGAATTCTGTGTACCTCGCCGAAAAAGTGGCTTTTCTGATTGCGCTCGCGATAGCCTGGGCGGGAAGCAGAGGCGGCTGGAGATTCTTTTACGCAAATCTGTTCGGCGCCAGCGTCGTGTATGCCGCCAGTTCTTATCTGGCCAACTGGGCTATCAGCCGCAACAACTATTACAGCGGGAGCCTCTATGACATTCCGTTGGCTGTCTCCATGGCATGGATCACGCTGATCGGTCTTTGGACGGGCGATCACCAACCGCAGGCGAACCCGCGCAAAGCGACGGCGCCCGGCGTTTGGCTCGCGCGGCTGGGCATCATTGCCGCATTTTCACTGCCGTTATTTGGAGGCTGGGCTTTATGCGATACAGCCGCGCCCGCCCCCATACGATCGTTCCGGCTGGTGTTGACGCTCGCCGCCGCTTTGGTGATGGGCATCATGGTTTTCGCGCGCCAGCGGCTGCTTGACCGTGAATTACTGCACTTATTGAAGCACTCACACGACTCCTTCGCCAACCTCAAGCGTTTGCAGGCCCAGATCACGGAATCGGAAAAGCTGGCTTCGATCGGCCAACTGGTGGGCGGCGCTGCGCATGAACTGAATAATCCCATCACTGCCATGCTGGGATATTCCGACTTGCTGCTGAGCACATCGCTCAGCGCGGAGCAAAGCGCGTTGGCGACGAATATCAGACAGCAAGTCCGGCGGACCAAATCCCTGGTTGCCAGCCTGCTCAGCTTCGCCAAACCCGGCCTTGCGATCAAGGGACCTGTGGATCTGAATACGTTAGTACGAACCGCGGTAAAAATCTCGCAGCCGCAGTGGCAGACCCTCCAAATCGAAGTTCGGCTGGAACTTGCGCCGGACCTTCCGCCGGCCAATGCCGATTCCAACCAGTTGCTTCAAGTCTGCCTGCAGGTGCTTGGCGATGCGCTGCATACGGCCAACCGAGGCAACCATGGCGCCCTTGCTTTGACCACGCAGTGCGCTGGCACCAACCTTATCCTCAAGATCTCGGAAGTGGGCTCCGAACCGTCCGCTTCCCGGACTCTGCAACGGACTGATCCGGATCTGGAACCTCTTGAACCTCACGGAGGCGTCGGCCTCACCGCCTGTCAAGCTATCCTCCATGAACATCAAGGGCGGATTCTCTGCGAAAAGCAAGAGAATGGATCAAATACGATTTCCGTTGAACTGGCCATCAGTTCCCCACTTCCGGAGAAACTGCCCGTCCCCCTGACTCCTCAGCTCCGGCAATCGCAACCGTTCGCTTGAGCTGGCCGCATGCCGCGTAAATGTCACGGCCGCGCGGCCGCCGGACAAATGCTGGGATTCCCGCTTTCATCAGGATCTGCTGAAACTTTGCCACTTCTTGTTCGAGGGGCGTGCTGAAGTCGATCCCAGGCCCTGGGTTTAGCGCGATCAGATTGACCTTGGCACGCAGACCGCGCAGCAATTCGACTACTTCGGCGGCGTTCTGAGGGCCATCATTCACACCTTGCAGCAATACATACTCGAATGTGATCCGTTCGCGATTGCGCAAAGGAAACTGGCGAACGGCAGACAGCAACTGCTCCAGATTCCACTTCTTGTTCAGCGGCATGAGCTGGTTGCGCAGTGCGTCATTGGAAGCATTCAGAGAAATCGCCAGCTTCGGACGGATCGGCTCCTGCCCCAAGTCATGAATGCGTGGCACGATCCCGGCCGTCGAGACCGTCATTCGCGACGCTGCGATTCCCACGCCCTCCACCAGCAACCGTACCGCTCTCATGAAGTTGTCATAGTTCAGCAACGGCTCGCCCATTCCCATGAAGACCAGGTTGATGCGATCTTCCGGGGGCGAAACTTTCTGGTCGTTGAGCACCGCGCAAACCTGACCCACAATCTCGCCTGCGCTCAGGTTGCGTTTCACGCCGAGCAGCGCCGTCATGCAGAACTGACAATCCACAGCGCAACCTACCTGGCTGGAAATGCAGATCGTTGCCCGGTCCCGTCTGCGAACTGCACCGGCTTCCAGGGAGTCGCCAGCCTCGGAGCCATCGCCCGTTTCCCCTCCGTCGCCATCCGCCATCCACACGGTTTCAACGCTCTGGCCGTCGGCGAATGCAATCAGATAGCGCACGGTGCCGTCCTGAGACACAAATCGCTTTTCGATTTCCGGCAAGCCTACGGAAACACCATCTTCCGAAAGCTGCTCGCGAAGGCGCTGCGGCAGTGTGGAAATCTCCGCGACCGATGCCACCCTCTGCCGGTATACGGCATCCATGATCTGCTGACTGCGGTAGGACGGTTCACCCGCAGCTTCCACGAGCACAGCTAGTTCTGCACGATCCAGACCCATCAGAAGTTTAACGACTTCAGCCATGGACTCAATGGGACGGTTTACCGCCGCTTCTAACCCTGGATCGGGCCTGGATGTCCAGCCCCCAAGAAACTCGCAAATTATTGATTCTAAACAACTAACAAACTATTCTCTCATACTCTCCCGGTCCCTGTCAGATGTGTAAGAATAGTAGAGTCCTCCGGCGGCAACTTCGACGGCTTTTGTCCTAAAGTGGTTTGCCCCAAGAAGCTTAAGATTCGCTCCAAGAGTTTGGTCTGAATACAGGAATAGAAGAAACGGAATGGCCAAGGAAGTCCGCAATATTCGTCGCCAGGTATTGCCCCACGGGCTCACCGTAATCACCGAACGGATGGAGCACATTCGCTCGGCGTCGATCGGAATCTGGCTTGAGACCGGTTCCCGGGACGAAGATCCCCACTGGAATGGAATCTCTCACTTTATCGAGCACATGGTCTTCAAGGGAACCAAGCACCGCAGCGCCGAGGAAATTGCCCGCCAGGTGGATTCCATCGGCGGCAACATGGACGCCTTCACGGCCAAGGAGTGCATCTGTTTCAACGTCAAGGTGCTCGACGAGCACATTCCGGTCGCGCTGGAGATCCTTTGCGATCTGGTGCTGCATCCGGTGTTTGACGCTCAGGATATTACGCGCGAGCGCGGAGTAATCCTGGAAGAGATCAAAATGGATGAAGACAACCCCGACTACCTCGTCCACGAAATCTTCACTCAGAGTTTTTGGAAAGACCATCCGCTGGGAAAACCAATCCTGGGGACGAAAGAGACGGTAAAGCGATTCGAGCGGCAATCAGTGCTGGATGCGTACGCTCATCGCTTTGCCCCAGGCAACATCATCGTCGCCGCTGCGGGAAACCTCGACCATGACCGCTTTGTAGAACTGGTTGCGAAGCACTTCGAACACATCAAGCCGGCCAAGAACGGCTTCCACTCGGCCGAGCCCAAGATCGTGCCTCGCATTGTATTGCGCAACAAGAAGGCGCTGGAGCAGGTGCAGCTTTGCATCGGGGTGCCTTCGCATCCCATCGCGCACGAAAAGCGCCATGCTTCTTACATTCTGAATACCCTGCTGGGCGGAGGCATGAGTTCGCGCCTGTTCCAGAATATTCGCGAGCGCCAGGGGCTGGCCTACTCCATTTACAGCGATCTGAATCCCTACCGCGACACGGGTTGCCTGGCGGTTTACGCGGGCACGTCGTTGGCATCGGCCGCGAAGGTCGTGCAATCTGTAATCAGCGAATTCCGCACCCTGAAGACCACCCCCGTCCCGGAAGACGAACTGCGCCGTTCCAAAGACCAGCTTAAGGGCGGTCTAATGCTTTCGCTGGAATCGAGCAGCGCGCGTATGTCAAACCTGGCCCGCCAGAAAATGTATTTCGACCGCTTCTACGATCTTGATGAATTGATCGAGAAAATCGAGGCCGTTACCGCGGATGATCTGCACAGCTTGGCCAATCAATTCTTCCGAACTGAACTGGTTGCTGTGACCGCGTTGGGGAATCTGAACGGGCTGAAAGTTTCCCGCGACCAACTCGCCTGCTGACAAATCGTTGAACCACGAAGGCCACAAGGTTTCGCACGCGTATTCCCTGATGCTCCAGCCTTCTTCGTAGCCAACTCTTCGTTTCGGCGAGTGACCAAGTGGCTTTGGTTTGTTTCCCGCTGGTAAGGCCGGTTTCCCGGCAAGAAGGGCAGGAAAGATTAGCCAAAATAACGAACGCCCTGATCTTTTTCGAGATCAGGGCGCCCGGGCAGCCCTCCCCCAGAACTGCTCACCTGCGAGGCTAACCGCTTCGCCCAACTCTGCAAATGGCACGACCGTGCCAGTCTGCATGCCCCCAAAGTGCCATGTCGCCAAACTGCCAGAAATCAGCGCTTTATACGAACTCTGGGACAATTTGGAATCGACCGTTCTCAGAGGATGATTCCAACCCTGCGAAGCCGCCGGGGTCGGCTGAGGACCAAGCCGACCTCTTCAACTAACTTTACAATCGACCTCGCCTAACTCGCCGAACCCAAGCTGTATAATCCCACGGTTTGATTCTTCCCTCATCAGGAGCGCCTGTCATGCAGAAGGTCGTGCGATCGGTGTGTCTTCTCACGGCAATTTCTTTGTTCATCGTTCCCAGTTGGTCCCAGGAAAAAGTTGATCTTGAGACCATCACGCGCATTCGTTACGAGGGCTTTCACGACTCGAAGGTCATGGAATTCGCGTCTGGGTTGATGGACTCGATCGGCGAGCGGCTCACCGGCTCGCCCAACATGAAGCGCGCCAATGAGTGGACGCGCGAGCAGCTCACTGCCATGGGCCTCAGCAATGCTCGTCTCGAAGCTTGGGGGCCGTTCGGCCGCGGCTGGGCGAATCAGTACATCAGCGTCCGCATGACTTCGCCCGACATCGCTCCGCTCATCGTCTACGCCAAGGCCTGGACGCCGGGTACCAACGGCGTGGTTCAAGGAAAATGCATCCGCGCCACCATTGAAGACAAGAAGGATTTCGACAAATACAAAGGCAAGCTCGCCGGCATGATTGTGATCTTCGGTCCCGACGCCGAAGTGAAGACGATTACCGAAGCTCCCTTCAAGCGGCTCAGCGATGACGATCTGGCCAAGATGGCCGATTACCAAGTTCCCGGTGAGCGCCCGCCCTTTCGCATGGCCGATTTCGTCAAGCGCCAACAGTTCGTGAAGGAACTGAACCAGTTCTTCGCCGACGAAAAGGTTCTGGCCGTCATCGACCACAGCCGGGGAACCGCTGGCGGAGGAACGGTTTTCGTGCAGTCCGGTGGATCGTACAAAGTGGGCGAGACAACAACCGTTCCGCAGCTCACCATGGCTTCCGAACACTGGAGCCGCATCGCCCGCCTGCTGCAGCAGAAGAAGGATGTAACACTCGAGCTAAACGTGACAAATACCTTCTACGACGACGATCCGATGCAGTACGACACCATCGCCGAAATCCCCGGCACCGACAAGAAAGACGAAGTCGTCATGCTGGGCGCGCACTTGGATTCCTGGCATGCCGGAACCGGCGCTACTGACAACGGCGCCGGCACCATCGTGATGATGGAAGCGGTTCGAATTCTGAAGGCGCTCGACATCAAACCCCGCCGCACCATCCGCATCGGCCTGTGGAGCGGCGAAGAAGAAGGTCTGCTCGGATCGCAGGGCTATGTGGAGCAGCACTTCGGCTCGCGGCCGCCGATGGACGATCCCAACATGAAGGGCATGCCCACGCTGCTTAGGCGCGAGGCCGGGCCGGTAACGGTGAAGCCGGAGCAGGCGAAGATTTCAGCCTACTTCAACGTGGACAACGGCTCGGGCAAAATTCGCGGCATTTATCTCCAGGAGAATGAATCGGTCGCGCCGATCTTCGAAAGCTGGATGCATCCCTTCAAAGATCTCGGCATGACCACACTCACCATGCGCAACACCGGCGGTACCGACCATCTTTCTTTCGACGCGGTCGGCATTCCCGGATTCCAATTCATTCAGGATCCCATCGAATACGAGAGCCGCACGCACCACTCCAATATGGACGTCTATGACCGGCTGCAACCGGACGATCTCAAGCAGATCAGCATCATCGTCGCCAGCTTTGTCTACGATGCGGCCATGCGTGACCAAATGCTGCCGCGCAAGCCAATCGAAAAACCGCTGCCCAAGGAACCGGAGAAGAAAGACGACCAGTAGCCGCGGGCCAAATCGTTCCGACTGCGGTGTCTCTTAGTGGTCTGCGCGGGTGAAAATCGAATCTATTAGTTAGCCTGCCCCTTCTTGCGCAAAAACTCGCGGACGACTTCCTTCACGTCGCGTCGCTGCCCATCGACAGCGTAGTTCAACTGCTGCATTTCCTGATCTGAGATCGTGCCGGCCAGACCGGCCAGAGCGGTCGCGACTTCCGGATGCAGCTGCAATGTCTGCTGGCGAATCACCGGCACAGCCTCATAGGGAGGAAAGTAATGCCGGTCGTCTTCGAGCACGAACAGATCCATAGCCAGAATCAGCCCGTCGGTGGTATTGCCGGCAGCTATGTCGATTTGACGATTCTGCAGGGCTCGGGTGAGCAGGCCGAGGTCCATAATGCGCGGCGGCGTGGCGAAGTGCAGTCCGTAGGCCTTAGCCAGACCGCGATATCCGTCAGGACGCTCCATGAATTCGTAACCAAATCCTGCGCGCCACTGCGGCGCAAACGCGACTGCTTCCGACAAGCTTCGAAGATGAAGACGTCGAGCATCGTCGCCGCGAATTTCCATGGCGAACGTATCGTTGAAGCCGAACGCCGGGCCCAGCGTCAACCCCAGGCGCGCTTCATATGCACTTTTCACTCGCTGGTAGACTTTGTTTTTATCTCCGTCCGGTTTCTGCTTAAGAATCGCGCTCAACGCAGTGCCCGTGTATTCCGGATAAATATCGACGCGCCCAGCCAGCAGTGCCTGCTGGCAGATATAAGTTCCGGCAAGATAGAAGCGCCGCTCTACCCTCAAATGTGTGTGCGCTTCGATCTGCTGCGCCATGAGTTCGCCGAGGATCAGTGACTCGGTGAAGTTCTTGGAGCCGATCACAATGCGATCCGAGTGCGAGGGCGAACAGGATGACAGCAGACTTAGCGCGGCAAAAATCAGCAGGGGACCGATCCGAACACTGATCCAAACTCGGATGGTGCGTTGACCGGCAATTTTCATCGCGGCTGCAAACGCCTTTCCAGCCATCCCAAGCTGAAATCCGCCAGCAGCGCCATCAACGCGGCGGGAATCGCGCCCGCCAGAATGAGCTGGTTATTCACCATGGCCAGTCCGCGAAAAATGAATTCTCCAAGGCCGCCGGCGCCAATCGCGGCGGCAATCGTGGCCAGCCCCACCGAGATCACCACGGCGACCCGCACACCTGAGAGAATTACACTCACAGCCAGCGGCAACTCCACTTGAAGCAATAGCTGGCGTTCGGTGAGCCCCATGCCGCGACCCGCCTCAATCACGGAGGCATCGACTCCTCTTATTCCGCTAAAGGTGCCGCGAATCACGGGCAATAGAGCGTATAGGGTCAGAGCCAGAATCGCCAGCCGGTCAGCGCGGTCGCCAAGCCACGGCACCGGCAAAAGAAAACCGAAGAGGGCAAGACTCGGTATGGTTTGAATAATGTTGGCTCCCGCCAGCACGGCCTTGTTCAAAACCGGGCGATGTGCGATGACGATGCCCAGCGGTATCCCGATCACCACCGCAAACAGCGTGGATACGCTCACCATCCAGAGATGTTCTAGTGTGAGTTCCAGCACTTCCCCGTGATTTTGCAGAATGAATTGAAAGACGTTCATGAATCGCCTCGATGTGCCGCCACGCTCGGCCCGTCGCCGAAAGCCTTCACATACGCCGCTGCCAGGGGCACAGTGGATCGCAAAAACTCCCGCGGAGAAAGAACGGTGACCAACTGGCCGGCCTCCATCAGCGCGATGCGCGAGCCCAGCCGCAACGCTTCGCGCAGATCGTGCGTGACAAACACGACGGTCTTGCTGAGCCCCTGTTGCAGGGAAAGAAATTCGCGTTGCAGTTCGTCGCGTGTAAGTGGGTCCAGCGCTCCAAACGGTTCGTCCATCAGCAAAATCGCCGGATCGGCCGCCAATGCTCGTGCCACGCCCACCCGCTGCCGTTGGCCGCCCGAAAGCTGGTGCGGATAACGCGAGGCCAGTTGCGCCTCCAGTCCCACCAACTGCAGCAGCTCTTGCGTGCGGCTTCGAATGCGCTCGCTCGACCAGCCCTCAATTTTAGGAACCAGCCCAATATTCTGCTCCACGGTGTAATGCGGAAACAGCCCGACATCCTGGATCACATAGCCGATGCTGCGCCGCAGACGAATAACCTCGCCCTGACTGATAGATTTGCCGTTGACGCGTACTTCCCCGTGGCTCGGCGACAGCAGACGATTGATCAGCTTCAGAGTTGTGGTTTTCCCGGAACCGCTGCGTCCCAGCAGAACCAGAGTTTCTCCGCGTTGCACCTTCAGATCCAGCCCGGAAAGCAACTGCTGGCCGCCGGGCAAAACGTAGGAGACTGCGCAAAATTCGATGGCCAGCTCACCTGCGGCGTTTGGTTCCATGCTCGCCCCCAGCATACCGAAGTTCAGCAGATTCACCCAACCCGCACTGGCGCCGGTGGCGACCCTTGCTTTGGTGCGCCCGGTCATCCAGAGAGCTAATAGACGACGCGGCTCCCCCCAGCTACGATTTTCAGGAACACAATTGTGGAAAATTCTGTTCAGGGATGAGTGTGTCTATTCTGCGCAATCTTCTTTGTTGGCTCATGCCGCTCTTGTTTCCGTTATCGCTTCTGGCGGCGGACACAAACTCAGCCATGCTGCATGGCACCGGGGGAGTGTGGATCGATGGCAAGGAAGCGCCCAATTCAATCGCGATCTTTCCTGGAAATGAACTTCAGACCAAAGCCCGCTCCATCGCGAATCTCGAATCCGATGGCTCCTCGGTTCAGATCCAACCAGAGTCCCTGGTGACCTTCAACGGAGACTCCCTCACATTGGAGCATGGCACCGTTTCAGTGGGGACTTCCAAGTCCCTGAGTGTGCACATCCATTGCCTCCTTGTTGTACCGGTCTCGAATGAATGGACGCAATACAGCGTGACTGATGTCGACGGCAGCGTGCAGGTAGTGGCAAACAAGAAAGACGTAAATATCCGGCAGGAATCCATCCAGCGAAAGGCATCGGCGACGGGCAACGCATCACAATCGGCCACTGTTCATGAGGGCGAACACGCCAAGCGCGACGAATCTGAGGCTTGTGGAGCGGCCGAGCGGCCTCGATCGCCCACCCACACGTCAAATACGAAATGGATCGAGATCGGCTCGGGTACCGGAGTTGGCGTGCTTGTTTTGTGTCTGCTGCTTTGCAGCGGCACCAGCAGCCAACCGATCAGCCCCTGGCAACCATGAGCCCAGGCTCGAATCGCCGATTCCCCGGACCCAGGTTAGCATCCTTCCTTCAAAACACTCCTCCGCCAAAGGTTCTATACTTTCCCTTTGGTGCCACCAGCGACCGAGCCCAACCATGCACATCCCCGACGGCTATCTCAGCCCCTCGACCTGCGTCGTTCTTTACGCTCTGTCGGCTTCGGGGTGGTATTCGTCGCTAAAGCGAATCAAGCGACTCCTCGCCACCCGCGCCATTCCGCTCATCTCGGTCTTCGCAGCCTTCGCGTTTGTGGTGATGATGTTCAATGTCCCGCTTCCCGGCGGAACAACCGGACACGCCGTCGGCGTAACGGTCGCAGCCATCGTGCTCGGCCCGTGGGGTTCCATTCTTGCGATTTCGATCGCTCTGGCCATCCAGGCATTGTTTTTCGGCGACGGAGGAATCACCACACTCGGCGCCAACTGTTTCAACATGGCCATCGTTGGATCTTTCGTGGCCTATAGCGTGTACAGAATAATCGCGGCAAAGTCAGAGCTGAGTGCCCGCCGAAGAGTGCTGGCAGCGGCGATTGCCGGCTATGTTTCGATCAATGCTTCCGCTCTGGTGACGGCATTTGAAGTGGGAATCCAACCCACTCTGTTTCACGATGCCAACGGATCGCCGCTCTATGCGCCATATCCTTTGCACATAGCTATTCCGGCAATGATGATCGGACATTTGACCTTTGCGGGACTGGCAGAGGCAGCCATTTCTGCCGGGATGGTCTCATATTTGCAACGTGCCGATCCTGGGCTTCTTCGCGGCGGAGGGGAGACCGCAGAAAGAATGCCGTTGGCAGCTTTGACATCTGGCACCCAGCCATCGGAGAGACGGCTGTGGCTCACCGTAGCTCTGCTGATGTTCCTCACTCCCATCGGCATCCTGGCCGCGGGCACCGCATGGGGCGAGTGGTCTTCCGCTGACCTGGCTAACCCGCAAGCTCGAGCGCAAATCGCGTCGGCATCGCATGGTCAGGCGCCCCCGGTCGCTATCCCCTCCGGAATCCAGAAGCTGTCAGCGCTGTGGACGGCGCCATTTCCCGGCTATGCTCCCTTCTTTATCAAGCGGCCGGAATTCGGATATTTGCTCTCCGCTCTATTTGGAGTGGGATTGCTTCTGCTCGCATCCTTCGCCGCCACCTCACTTGGCAGGACGTGGCGGAAACGGGAGTCGCGGTCATGAGCCGCCACTCCTTCATCGAGTCAACCTTGCGTGGTTTTTCTCGCGCCTTCTCTAATGCTCTGGCTTCGGAGCACGTCGCCAATCAGCCTGGACTGCTGCAGCAGTTCGATCCGCGCGTGAGGGTAATCGGCATGCTTGCGCTGGTAATTGCCGTCGTCATTTGCCGGCGGTTGGCTGTAATTACAGCGCTGCTGCTGCTCGCAATGGTGATCGCGATTGCTTCTCGCGTGAGCCTTGCCTCACTTGCGAAACGCGTCTGGCTGGTGGTTCTCGGTTTTACCGGCATTATCGCTCTGCCTGCACTGTTCACCGTGCCCGGCAAACCGATCTGGAGCGTGCCGGCGCTGTCGCTGACAATCTCTGCCCAGGGATTGCGGAGCTGCGTGTTGCTCGTGCTGCGGGTAGAAACCGCAGTCACTCTAACCACTGTTCTGGTGCTTGCGACCCCCTGGATGCACATTCTGAAAGCGTTGCGCTCCTTTCATCTACCGGCGGACGCAGTAACCATGTTGGCCATGACGCATCGGTATGTATTCCTGTTGATCGAAACGGCGAACCAGATGTTCGAGTCGCGCGAAAGCCGCATGGTGGGGGTGATGTCTGCTTCCGCGCAGCGCCGTGTTGCAGCACGAACCGCAGGACTGTTGCTGAGCAAGAGTGTCGAACTCAGCCATGAAGTGTACCTTGCCATGTTATCGCGCGGATTCCGCGGAGACGTGCGCCTGCTGACCGGCTTCCGCATGAAGTTTTACGACTATGCCGCACTGTCCGCTTTCCTCTTCGCCGGCGGCGCCGCCGCATGGATGGGGAGGTAATCGACTTTTGGCCCTTGTTTTCGAAGTCGAGAACATCAGCTTTGACTACGAGCATATTCCAGCGATTCGCGCGCTGTCGGTTCAAATTGAGCAGGGCCAGCGCGTGGCCTTGCTCGGGGCCAACGGCTCCGGAAAATCCACGTTATTGCGAATTCTCGATGGTCTCTACTTCCCTTCTGCCGGTTCCGTGAGCTGTTGCGGCGAGCCGCTCACCCGCGAACATCTTCAGCAAGATGGATTCGCGCTGAGTTTCCGTCGCCGCGTGGCGCTGGTCTTTCAGAATCCGGATGTGCAGTTGTTCAACCCCACAGTGTTTGACGAGATCGCCTACGGACCATTGCAGATGTCATGGCCAAAAGAGGAAGTACTCCAGCGAGTCAATGAGACATTGGCTTTCATGAACATCTCGCATCTGCGGGGGCGTCCGCCTTACCGGCTCTCCGGCGGCGAGAAGAAACAAGTCGCGCTGGCTTCCGTCCTTGTCTTGAATCCCGATGTACTGCTCCTCGACGAGCCCACTTCGGCCCTCGACCCGCGCAGCCAGAGCCAGGTCGTGGATCTCATTCAACAATGGAAGGGCACGATGAAAACAGTAATCACCGCTACTCATCAATTGGACATTATCGAAGACATCGCGGATCGCGTGCTCGTGATGGAAACCGGGACGGTAATTGCTGACGGAACTCCATCACGGATTCTTGGAGATGCTGATCTGCTGCTGAGGGCTAACCTGATCCATGCCCATCGCCATTCCCACGTCGGCATCACGCACTCTCATCCGCATTCGCATCGGCACGCTGACCAAGAGCATCAGCGGTGAGTGGGGACTGTTTTTGACCGCTCTCCCGTTGCCCTGTTAATATCAGAACTCAGCCGCGGGCATTTCGTCTCGCCTATAGTCCCCGTCGTCTAGCTTGGCCTAGGACATCGCCCTTTCACGGCGGTAACACGGGTTCAAATCCCGTCGGGGACGCCAACCTTATCAACCACTTGCAAATCCCCTCCAGAATTTTGTACGTCCGTTAACGTCCGATAAGCCTCGGTGCTTGGTTGTTCTTCATTTTTGTCGAGCAACAAGCTCACAACCCGGCTCTGCGCGTCTCGCTTGGTTTGCGTGATCGCTTGCGCGTAGATGTTCAGAGTGACCGAGATGTTTGCGTGTCGCATTAGCTCTTGCACAACCTTCACGTCTTCGCCGTTCCCCTTGAGGAGCGTCGCATACGTGTGCCGGAACGTGTGCCAACCGAAATGGCCCACGATTCCAATTTCTTTCGCCGCCGGCTCCAGATGCGCCTTGTACAGCGAACCCGGCCAGTACGGCAGTTTCCCTCCGCTGTGCGGACTGGCGAATACCCAGTCCTCATCGGTTGGGTACGGACTATGCAGCCGCCAGTTCCACAAAACCTTGGACAGTCGCGAGTCGAGCGGAACCGGCTTGCGAGATGCCTCGGTCTTGCAATCGCCCACGTGTTGCATGACGATCGAGCGAATGACATGGACCTCCATCTTCTGAAAATCGATGTCCTTCCACTTGAGTCCCAGCAATTCACCCACCCGAAGGCCTGTGAAAACTGCGAGGAACACCATCGTGCGCGCTGGTTCCTTCAAGATGCGAAGCAGTGCCGCAATCTGTTCGATGGAAAGCACAATGGGCATCCTCGTCCGCTTGGCGCTTTGACGCACCATGCGTATAGGATTCACACCGAGCCATTCCCACCTGACAGCGTGATTGAAAACGGTACTCATGATGTTTCGAGCTTTGGCTTTGCTTCCATTCGCATACTTGAGCGACCGGAGCCACTGCTCGACCGCGACTGCCTTGACCTCGGTGACGCGATAGCTTCCCCAACGAGGCAGAATCCACTTGTTGAAATAGCCCTCATAGGTGACCTGCGTCTTCCGTGTTTTGCTGCAATTCGCGCCTAGTTCCTTTTCCCGGTAGTGTTCGATAAGCGTTTGAACACTGATCGGGGTCAAGCTAGTGCGCGGACTCTCAGCGTTGATGT
>Ga0302325_10001733_pt1 | contig 54862 bp, 36 predicted proteins | sample Palsa_T0_2_FD_201948 | JGI IMG/M metagenome (GOLD analysis project Ga0302325, IMG submission 201948) | Peat permafrost microbial communities from Stordalen Mire near Abisko, Sweden - Palsa_T0_2 | ecosystem: Environmental > Terrestrial > Soil > Palsa > Peat permafrost | place: Sweden: Abisko... | reverse complement strand
CTTATCCCATGAGCCCATCGACCGGCGTGCTGCACTGGATGGCCGACCACGCCCGCAAAGCCAACATCATGGTCCGCCAGGTGGAAGACGAGATTGGCGTCATCAACATGGCTATCGGCGCCGCCCACGCGGGGGTTCGCGCCATGTGCGCCACCTCAGGCGGCGGTTTCGCCCTGATGAGCGAGGCCCTCGGCCTCTCCGCCCAGGCGGAAATTCCCGTGGTAGTGATTGACTGCCAGCGTGCCGGCCCGTCTACCGGAGTTCCGACCAAGACCGAGCAAGGCGACCTTTGGCAGATGCTGGGCGCGTCTTTTGGCGACTACCCCCGGGTCATCGCCGCTCCGCTGGATATCGGTGACTGCTTCACCCTTATCCCGGAAATCTTCAACATTGCCGAACGCTTCCAGTGCCCCGGAATCGTGCTGTGCGACCTGCTGTTAGCGGAAGGCCGCCTCAGCGTCGATCCCAGCATTCTGAACTTTGCCCCCGAAGTCGATCGCGGGGAGATGATCACTTCTGCCAATGGCAACGGTCACGGAGACTACAAGCGCTACCTGATTACCGAGAGCGGAGTGTCTCCGCGGGCAGTTCCCGGCTTACCCGGCCACACCCACGTGGTCTCAAGCGATGAACACGATGAAGACGGGGTGCTGATCTCGGACGAATACACCAACACGGTAAAGCGCCGCGCCATGATGGAAAAGCGAATGCGCAAGGTGGTCGGCATTGAAGCCTCGGTGCAGCCGCCAAAGATGCAGGGGCCGGCGGATGCCGAGGTGACCTTGATCGGCTGGGGATCCACCCAGGGCGTAATCGAGGAGGCGCGGGAGCTACTGGCAGACCAGGGAATCATCGCCAACCAACTGCAGATTCGCTGGCTGGTGCCGCTGCATGGCGACGCCATTGCCAATATCTTGAAGCGTTGCCGCCACAACATCATTATCGAAAACAACTACAGTGGCCAGTTCGCCCGCTACCTGCGCAGCGAAACCAGCTTTGTGGCTGATGGGCACATCCGCAAATACGACGGCGAACCCTTTATGCCGCACCACATCGTCGAGGCAGTCAAAGAGCAGCTGAAAGGGACGACAAACCTTTCCGTTCCCATGCACGAAATCATGGTTTAACCGGTTTCACTTGTGACCATGACTCAGCAATTGTGAAACCGGTAAGGAGAAACAACGATGGCGACAGACATAGCAGCTCCAAAACTGACCACCATGGCGGACCTCAAGGGCAAGGTGGATCCCGACTGGTGCCCAGGTTGTGGTGATTTCGGTGTGCTCGCGGCAGTTCAGAAGGCGCTGGTCGAGCTGCAGATTCCCAATCATGAGGTTGCCACCATCAGCGGCATCGGCTGCTCCTCGAATTTCCCCGGGTACATCAATACTTACGGAATGCACACCCTGCATGGACGCTCGCTGGCCGTGGCCACCGGCTTCAAAATGGCGAACCACGGAATGACGGTGCTGGTTACCGGAGGGGATGGGGACGGCTTCGGTATCGGCGGCAATCATTTCATGCACACCATGCGCCGCAACGTCGATTTGACTTACATTGTCATGGACAACCAGATTTACGGCCTGACCACCGGGCAAACCTCGCCCACCAGCCGCAAAGGCATGAAGACCAAGAGTATGCCGTTTGGCAATGTGGAAGGTCCGATCAATCCCATTTCGCTGGCCCTTTCAGCGGGAGCAACGTTCATAGCCCGCGGCTTCAGTGCTGAGCAGAAGCATTTGACTGAGCTCATCAAGCAGGGGATTCAGCATAAAGGTTTCTCCTTCATCGATGTTTTCAGCCCTTGCGTTACTTATAACCATGACAACACCTTCCAGTGGTTCCGGCCGCGGGTTAAGAAGCTGGAGGACAATCCCTCCTATGACTCGACCAACTGGATGGCCGCGATGGAGAAGTCCTTGCTTTGGGGTGATGAAATTCCGATTGGCAAATTCTTCGAGCGCACCGACGTGCCCACCCTGCATGAATCGGAACCTGTGTTGGCCACCGAACCGTTGGTCAAACAGAGTTCCCGCATTCCCCCTGACGTGGCGCGAGCCTTTGTCGAAGAGCTGATGTAAGGGGCCGCAACCCTTTTGCCCTGCCACCAATCGATGGGTGCCCCATCCTTCGCGTTCTTTGCGAAGGGTGGGATACGCAGATCTCGCAAGGTAGCCGTTCGTAAGTCTCTCCATCCAAGGCGCAAACCTTCCGAAAAGTGACCGCCCCTCCCCTATGTCATCCCGACCGAAGCGCAGCGAAGTGGAGGGATCTGCAGTTTTCGCAAAGTAGCCGTTCGTAACTCTGTCCATCGGAGTCACTAACCCTCCGAAAAGTAACTGCCTTCCCCTTGTTTGAATGGATGTCATCCCGACCGGAGCGAAGCGCAGTGGAGGGATCTGCAGTGCGCCCTGCGGCCTCATCGAATCTGTCTCATCCGCTGGTGACCTTCCCAAAGTTGACCGCCGCGCTAACTCTTCTCATCCCCGACTGGAGTGTCGATGGGCCTGCGCCCCACCTAGAGAAGACGAAAACGGCGAGGACGGATGTTGAGTGGGTGGCCCAGGTCTCGCTTTTGAGACCTGGGTGTTCCGGCGATTCGATCAGGCCGCAGGGTGCACTGCAGCTCCCTCCACTTCGCTTCGCTTCGGTCGGGATGACAAGGGGAGGGCGGTTACTTTTCGGAGTGCTAGCGACTTGGATGGACAGAGTTACGAACGGCTACTTTGCGAGGACTGCAGACCCCTCCACTTCGCTACGCTTCGGTCGAGATGACAAGGGGAGGGCAGTTTGCTTCAAGAAGGTCAACCAGTGGATGAAACAGAAGCAGACGTAACTTTAGTAACCCGATCTGGGGGCAGATGTCTGCCCTCAGACCCGATAAGGTTACGAAATCTCCCACGCATACGATCGAAGAGATCAGCTTTCGGTCTGAACCCGTATAATCCGGTTCAGGAAAGAGCGAATCGCTTTGGTCCGCCGCTTTTCATTACAAACAGGAGACTGCCGTGAAAAACAAGGTCTGGACCCGCCCGGAATTCAAAGAAGTAAGCCTCGGTTGTGAAATTAATTGCTACGCCCCTGCGGAAATCTAACGGATGTTGAATTTCAGGCTGCTGGGGACGGCCGCCGGTGGCGGGATCCCCCAGTGGAACTGCGCCTGCGAACTTTGTACGCTTTGCCGCCTGCAACCCGGGGTAATTCCGCCGCGGTTCCAACTTCAGGCTGCAGTCTGGGACGAACAAGGTGACTGGTTTCTCTTGAACGCGTCTCCTGACCTGAGATTCCAAATCGAAGCCAACCCTGAACTTCATCCCAGCAACAAGTTGGGCAGGCGGAATACCCCGATCCAGGGAATTATCCTGACCACTGCCGACCTCGACCAAACGCTAGGCCTCCTCCTGCTAAGAGAATTTCAGCCGCTCACTGTCTACTCCACGGCGCATGTCCGTCAAGCACTCGAGTCAAATACCTTCTTTGCCATGCTGGAGCGGGTCCCCAGGCAGCTTACCTGGATAGAGATCAAAGCAGGCGTGCCCTTTCCTCTCGGCAACACCGGCATCATTTGCACCCCCATCGCATTACCCGGGGAAATGCCGTTCTATGCACGGCAACTCGGACCCTGTGAACCCGGCCAGGCCAGTGTGGGATTACTGCTGGAAGCCGCCGGCCAACGCATCGCCTACACCCCCTCTGTTCCCGGGATAACGGAAGACCTTCGCTCTATTTACAGCGCCTGCCAGGCGATCCTCGTGGATGGCACATTCTGGAGTGACATGGAGCTAAGTAACACGCACTCGGGAACGCCGCTGGCTCGCGCGATCGGCCACATTCCGATGAGCGGAGATGGGAGCACGCTCGCCCTGCTATCGGATCTGAACGTTCCCAAAAAGATCTTTGTCCACCTTAACAACACCAACCCGGTCCTCGATCCTCGTAGCGAACAGTATCGGGCAGTCATCGACGCTGGATGGCAGATAGGGTATGACGGATGGCAACTGACGCAGTAACCAGTCGCGCCGAGGAGTGTTTATCGCGCGAGGAACTGAAAATTCGGCTCCTGGAAGTGGGTGCGAAACGCTACCATCACCTTCACCCTTTCCATCTCCGCATGCACCAGGGCCAGTTGACCCGGGGACAACTTCAGGCGTGGGCGCTCAATCGCTACTACTACCAAAGCCGCATTCCAATCAAGGACGCCTTGCTGCTGGCCAAGAGCGACGATCCCGCTTTCCGGCGAGCATGGAGAAAGCGCATCCTCGACCATGATGGGGATCACGATGGTTACGGTGGCATTGAGAAATGGATCCGTCTGGCAGAAGCTTCCGGTCTATCGCGCCCGCAGGTTTTGCCCTGTACGGGCGTGCTCCCGGGTGTTCGATACGCCGTCGATGCTTATCTCGCGCTGGTTCGCGACAGTTCGCTGCTGGTTGCGGTGGCGTCGTCCTTAACCGAACTGTTTTCGCGCGATTTGATCTCCCTGCGCATGGATAAGATGAAGGTTCATTATCCCTACCTGGTACCGGGCCTGGCCTATTTCGTAGGACGCCTGACCCAGGCTGGGGAGGACGCCGACTTCGCCCTCGATTTTGTCTCTACCCATGCGCAGACGCGTGCAGAGCAGGAGCGGGTGATCCATGCCCTGGAGCAAAAATGCGCCATCCTGTGGGCGCAATTGGACGCCATCGATTACGCGTACGTCACTCCCGGCAACATCCCGCCAGGGGCTTTTGTTCCAGGAATGTAATTACGGTGTTTTGGGGATAAACATGGACATGAACTCCATTCCCGCGCTCGCTCCCGGTTGCCGGCTCCATCCCACCCAGGATGTGCTGCTGGTTCCCGAGGGAACGCTTCAGCTCGGCGGCCCCACGCGGGATGTTCTCGCCCGCGTCGATGGGGCACACAGCGTAACCGCCATTGTGGACCAGTTGCTGCTGGAGTATGAAGGAGCCGATGCGACAGAAGTGCGGACAGACGTCCTCGAATTGCTCGCAGGCCTGGAACAGCGCGGCGTGGTCCGGGCCCAACGATGAACGCCACCGGCAGCACACCCATCACCTCGCCGTTCTCGCTGATTGCCGAGCTGACGCACCGCTGCCCTCTGCACTGTCTCTATTGTTCCAATCCGCTTGCCCTACAGGGCGCGGAAAACGAGCTCTCGACGGCAGACTGGAAGCGGGTATTTGCGCAGGCCGGACGGTTGGGTGTATTGCACCTGCATCTTACCGGGGGCGAGCCGCTGGTGCGCGGGGATCTGGTGGAGCTGGTTTCTGCCGCTCGCGATTCAGGACTTTACGTCAACATGATTACTTCCGGCGTGGGGCTGAAGGAGGATCGTCTTTCTGCCCTGGTTGATGCCGGGCTCGAACACCTGCAGCTCAGTTTTCAGGATCAGGACGAGGCGGCCGCCAACCACGTAGCCGGCGCCCGGGCGCACGCCCTCAAGCTCGCCTTGGTCCCAATCATCAGAAAATTCCCCCTGGCCCTGACAGTCAACCTGGTGGTTCACCGCATGAACCTCGATCGCCTGCCGGAGTTTATCGCCATGGCGGAGGAGATGGGTCCGGATCGGCTGGAGATTGCTCATGTGCAGTATTACGGCTGGGCTTTGAAGAACCGCTCCCTGCTGATGCCGAGCGAGGAGCAGGTGCATCGTTCGATCGCCGTCGTTGAGGCTGCCAAGCAGCGGCTGAAAGGCAGGATCCATCTGGAAAGCGTCGTGCCTGATTATTTCGGGAGCTTTCCAAAAGCCTGTGTCGGAGGGTGGGGGCGGCAGACGATCTTGATCGACCCCATCGGGCAGGCGCTTCCCTGCCATGCGGCAGCGGTGATACCGAACCTGGTGTTCGACAATGTTCGCCGCCAGGATCTTGCCTGGATCTGGCAAGAGTCACCCGCATTTCAGCGCTTTCGCGGGGATGCCTGGATGTCAGCGACCTGCCTTGCCTGTCCGCGGAAAGAGCATGATTTCGGTGGGTGCCGCTGTCAGGCATTCTTATTGACCGGCGACGCCGAGGCGATTGACCCGGTCTGCACTTATAGCCCTCATCATTCACTCCTGCAGACCCTTCGTGGACAAACGCCGGAGCTGCTGCCTATCTGGAGAGGCTAAACCCGGGCCCCGCTTATTTAGATTCCGGACCGTGTCCAAAAGAAATTCCGTAACAACCTCTTGATCTCCTCTTGATCCTGGTTTATTAATTAACCAACCTAGTTGTACCGCCTTCGAAAACACACACTCCACAGATTCGTGTAAGACCTGATGTGCATTCGGGCCTGATCGAGCAAAAGGACTCTGCCAAAGAGCAGAGGCCATGGGATAGTCCTACTTTCTTTGGAGGTACTACGTATGCGCTGCTTCCGTCTAGTATCTGTGTGTCTGCTGATCGGTTCCGCCACCATCAGCCTTTGCCAGAACGCAAACACCTCCCTCCACGGTGTGATCAAGGATTCCAGCGGCGCACTTGTGCCCAAGGCAAAGGTCACGCTGTTTGACAACGCCACCGGGCACACCTTTGAGACCACATCGAGTAGCGCGGGCGAATACAACTTCTCCCAGATCCCTCCAGCCAAATACCTCATCACTGCGGAAGCGCCGGGGTTCGCCGACCAGAAAAAGTCGGCTGAGCTGCTAGTGAATCAACCCGCGACCATTGATTTCACGGTCGCTGTCCAGGCTAACGAGGTGGTGGTCAACGTAAGCGCAGAAGCGCAAACACTCAACACCACCGATGCCTCCCTGGGCAATTCCATGGACAACACGCTCATCCAGGCACTGCCCAGCGAAGGCCGCAACGTTCCCGATCTGCTCTCCCTGCAGCCCGGGGTGCTCTATCTCGGTCAGAATTCCGGGCGCCCCAGCAATCCCTCGCTACAGAACGATCCCCGCAGCGGCGCGGTCAATGGGGGACGGTCCGACCAGGGCAATATCACCCTGGACGGCCTGGACGACAACGACCAGGTGGCCGGTTTCGCCTTCACCGGCGTGCTGCGCGAAACCCAGGACTCGGTGGAAGAATTCCGTGTCACCACTGGACTCGCCAATGCCGATCAGGGACGCTCGTCCGGCGCCCAGGTCAGTATGGTCACCAAGTCGGGAACCAACAAATTTCACGGGGCGGCGTATGAGTACAACCGGCCCACCATAACCGTGTCCAATGACTGGTTCAACAAGGCGTCCCAGGTGGGCAACGGCGAACCCAATATTCCGCCCAAACTCATCCGCAACAGCTTTGGCGGCGCAGTGGGCGGCCCCATTTTCAAGGACAAGTTGTTCTTTTTCGGGAACTACGAAGGCACGCGCCAGGCAGAGAACCAGATTGTCAGCCAGACCGCTCCCACCGCCAGCTACCAGCAGGGAATCATCACCTATCAGGGCGACGACGCCTCCGGTAACGTTCAAACCACAACCATCTCAGCCAGTCAGGTTGCGGCCCTCGACACCGGTTGCACGGCAAATGGAGTTTGCCCCTGGGGTCCGGGCCCTAATCCCAACGTTCTGACCTATCTGAACCAGTTTCCGGCAGCCAACGGTACCTCGCTGGGTGACGGTTACAATACCGGCTCGTACACTTTTTCCTCTCCTAATCCGGTAACCCTGAATACCTCCATCGCTCGCATCGATTACACCCCTGGTCAGAGGCATCGCTTCTTCGTCCGCGGCAACCTGCAGAAAGATACGACGGCAGGCACGGAACAGTTTCCCGGTCAGGGCCTTTCTTACGACCTGATTGACAACACCAAGGGGATAGCTGGTGGCGATACCTGGTCGATCTCATCCAACCTTGTCAACGACGTACGTTATGGCTACATCCGCCAGGGTTACAGCCAGCGTGGTCCGGGAACCGGCGATTACGTGGACTTTCGCTTCCTCACTACCCTCACCTCAGAAAATCGCAGCACCGTTGTCAGCGTGCCGGTAAACAACATCACTGACAACTTGAGCTGGAACAAGGGCAAGCACTCGCTCCAGTTTGGAGGGAACTGGAGGCTCGTACACCACAACCGGGGAACGGATGCTAATTCTTATAATTCCGCCACCTCCAATCCGTATTGGCTGGGCGGAAATCCTCCCGATCCCTCGACCGTGGGTGGTCTGCCGGTAGATGGCGGCTTTAGCGATTCCTATTTGATAGCGTACGCCAATCTGGTGGGAACCATCCCCCAAGTGACGGTCCAGGAGAACTATACGATCAACAGTCCGACGACAGGAACGTTATTGTCGGATGGGGCCTTCATCAATCGGCATTTCAGCGCCAACGAGTTCGAGTATTACGTACAAGACTCGTGGCGCGCGTTGCCCAATCTGACGGTTACCTTCGGGCTGCGCCACACCATCTTGCAGACTCCATGGGAAACCAAGGGTCAACAGATCGCACCCACCGTCGACACCGATGCCTGGTTCAGGCAGCGGGAAGCGTCGGCTCAGGCGGGACAGGTGTACGAGCCGGATCTTACCTTTGCCCCGACCGGACACTTCTATGGCAAACCCGCATATTGGCCGAAGCAGAAAGATAATTTCGCTCCACGCCTGGCGGTCGTTTATTCTCCGGATACCAAAACCACCATCCGCGCCGGTTTCGGAATCTTTTTCGACCATTATGGCGAACAGTTGGTGGACACCTTCGATCAAAACGGGTCCTTCGGCACCAGCTCTGCCATCAGCAATCCGGCAGGAGTCTATGGGTATGAAACTTCGCCGCGCTTTACCGATCGCCGTACCTTCCCGTCGATCCCCACCCCCCCCGCTCAGACCAACGTCACCTATCCCTACACTGCGCCTACCGGAAATTTCGCGATTACCTGGGGCCTCCTCAATAAATTGAAGACTCCGTATTCAGAATCGATCGATCTTTCCCTACAGCGCCAGATCCAGGGCGGCTTCACTCTTGAAGCCAACTATGTTGGCCGCTTGGGCCGTCACCTTCTGCAGAGCATCGATCTGGCAGAGCCGGTCAATTTCCGTGACACCCAATCAGGTGTCGACTACTTCACTGCCGGCGCCCAACTCTCCGCCCTGGTGGATGCCAACGGTGGTAACTTCCCAGCACCCGTGCCCGCGATCCCCTATTTCGAAGACGTATTCCCTTACATGGCTAACCTGGAATACATGGGAGAAAGCGCAACCCAAGCTATTTACAACAACGAGTGGGCCCCTTTCCGTTCGAACTTAGGGGCGACCAGTGCGCTTGCGGATCTCGACTTCTACTGCTACTCGCCACTGTTGGGGGTGAGCTACGGATGTCCTGGGGCACCCCGCTTTTGGCAGGATCAGTTCTCGTCGCTCTATGCGCTCAGTACCATTGGCATGAGCTATTACAACGCAGCTCAATTGATTGTGCGTCATCCCACCTCGCACGGCCTCAACGTTGATTTCAGTTACACGTTTTCTAAATCCATCGACATGGGATCGGATACGGAACGCGGGACAATTTTTAACCAATTTACAGGCGGTCCAAATGGGGGCGGCAATAGCAGCATCATCAACAGCTGGAACCCCAGTCTCAATCGTGCTGTCTCCGACTTTGATACCCGTCACCTCATTACTGCCGATTGGGTCTATCTGCTTCCCGTAGGGCAGGGTAGGAAGTACCTCAGTGGCGGCGGATTGCTCACCAACGCTTTTCTTGGCGGATGGCAATGGTCTGGCATCAATCGCTGGACCAGCGGGCTGCCCTTCAGTCTCTATGATCCCGGCTGGACGACCGATTGGGATCTCGAGGGCAACGGTGTGGTGACCGGCAAGGTCCAGATGAAGAAGCAGGTCGTCAATGGCGCACCGACAGTCTTTGCCAATGCCGGCGCCATCAACAGCGGGACGAACAACGGCACCCCCATCCGCCTGTCGTATCCAGGAGAAACTGGTGAGCGCAACAACTTCCGCGGAGACGGAATCTTTGGCATCGATTCGGGACTCTCCAAGTCCTGGCGGTTTGGTGAGTATGGTGCTCTCAAGTTCGACTGGGAAGTCTTTAATGTCACCAACAGCGTTCGTTTCAACGACAATCCTTCGGTATTCGGTGTTGGCCTTACCGGTGGAAACCTCGGCACTTACAGCGCGATGCAGAACCTGCCTCGGCGCATGCAGTTCGGCTTGCGTTACGACTTCTAACCGGTGCCCCATCCGTCGCGCTTTGTGCGGAGGATGGGGTCCCGATCACAGAGTAGTGCCTTGAAGGTTGCAGTTTACTTTGTTATTCCAGTCCACAAATGCGCCATTTGGATTGTCCTGCCACGCCCACACGTGCAGTTCGTAAAAAGTGTTCAGGCCGTATCTGTTTGGGCTGGCGATCAACTGAAACAGCTGCTGATCGAGCTGCGGCGGACCCGCATTCTTCTTTTGCCAGGTGGCTGCGTCCACAATGAACTCGACCCCAACCAGCCGCATTTTTCCGCCTCCCAAAGGCTCATAAATCAGCGCCTGGGGCTGCGTAGCATCGACTTCTCCGTTCAATAGACTTCCGTTCAGGTAGTGCACCCCCATGGCGCCATGATCGGGCCCTGACACACAGCCAAGGACGGGAGAATACCCGGCATTGATAGCAGTGTTGACATCGATGTATTTTTGCGTGGCTCCCCGTACTACCTGGACAAGCTCCGGCGGTGCTTGCGCGTGCTCGGAGTGATCCATGGCTGTGTCGCTCTGAGAGAAGCCAGGCGTGGTCACGGCGAAGCTGCCCAGCAATACCAGGGGCAGTGTAAGGCTGGTCGCATGAGCGGCAGCCCTGATTCGTTTGCACATTACATTTCCTTCCTGCATCGTTTTGCTCCTGTCGCAATTTGGAGAGCCGCGGTTTCATGAATAGTGTTCGGCGGCCCGCGTCCAGTCTCCATCTGATAAATCGCAATTCGAGCGGGGAAGACGACAGTCAGCAGTGCTTATTCTTTTGGCTGTACTTTCTACTGAAAGACTCTGGCTGTTGCAGGGTACGGGGATGTTGTGCCAGCCCCGGACTTCAGCCCGGGGGAGCGGGTTTTCAAACCCGCGGGAACGGCAGCTCCTACCACTGCTTTCCCGCGATTTTTGCGTTCGAGCAAGGCACACTGCAGATCCCTCGGCTTACGCTCGGGATGACAAGGGGAGGGCGGTTACCGACTTATAATTCTGCGAGTCGGATGGCGCAGAAGAACTCCCGATCCGACCCGCGGATTTTTAGGTGAGTAACCGCCCTCCCCTTGTCATCCCGAGCGTAGCCGAGGGATCTGCAGTGTGCCTTGCCCGAACGCAAAAATCGCGGGAAAGCAGTGGAAGGACCTGCGGTTTCTCTCCCCGGTTCTCAACTCTTCAGAAGCCCTGGTCCGCCTGTCTACTCACTCAGCCGTGGTCGGATCAATGGTCGAGGTAACACGCGAGATCCGGTTAGCAGGAAAGCCGCCCAAGCGAGCGTGTTCTCGAATCGCAGCTTCGTCGGGCGCCAGATAAACGCAGTAGATCTTATCTTCGGTGACATAGCTATGCAGCCACTGAACCTGGGGACCAATCGTCCGCAGCGCGCTGCAGGAGCTCTGTGAGGCTGCTCGTAGCTGTTCTGGGGTTGCACTGCCTATTGCGGGAATCTCTCTCTCGATCACAAACTTCGGCATGGATATCCTCTCATATGAAAGCCCGGCTCAAAATCCGAAATCGGGCTTCGTCAGGCCACTATTGTAGAAAACGAAATGGAGCGGTGAAAGGCGTCATTAGGAAAAACAAGCTCTGGCATCAGCGGCTGGGCAAGCGAGTGTTTGTCAGTTGGCGCGCGCTCTGCGTGTCAGGTTGATCGGAACCCATCGTGGTTTGCAGATTCGCATAGGCTTTGCGGGCTGCGAGCTGAGCTTCGTCCGGCTTGCCTTCGGCTTCGAGGGCCAGGGCCAGCGCCAGATAGGCCCGGCCGACATTGCTCGACAGGATGCTTGGATCCTCCCTTGCTTCAAGCAGGTTGATCGCGCGCCTCGCGTCGGATGCGGCCTCCTCCCGCTGTCCACTTTTGAGGTCGATGCCGGATTTGCTCACCAGAAGATACGAAAGAAGGGCCGCGCATTGCCCGATTCTTCGAATGGAGGCCTCATCGATCTCCACCGCTTCCCTCGCGAAACGGGCGGCGGATGGCAGATCGCCGCGCCCTACCGCAATGCCGGCTCTCGCCGAAGACAGCTCCGCAAAGAGGTAATGCTCTGGCGCATATCGTTTACGCAGCCTCTGCTCCAACTCATCCACCTGCCGGGTTGCCTGGGCGTACGCATGAGCGCTCATAAACAACCAGGCCTGCAACAGATCGGCATTATCCGTAACGACGTTGTCATGGAACTCATGCGCCTTTCTGGATGCCAGGGCAAAATACCGTGCCGCTTCGGCCCGGTGCCCTAATTGCAGCAATAAGCCGGCGTAGTTGAGCAAAAGGTCAGGAGCGACGGCAGTGTTGCTTTCATCATTGCGGCTGATATCGAGCGCCCGCCGAAACATTTGTTGTGCCTCGAGCTCGCGTCCGTCGTAGTTCAGGGTGAGCGCCCAGCCGTCGAAGAGTTTCACCGCCTTCTGGGAGTCGTCGTATCCGAGACTGGTCATCAGGTCCGATGCTTGTTGAAAGATGGTTTCGGCCTCGCGAAAGTTGCCGGAGTCTCCCAAAACCGTCCCCAGATTGACCAGGATATTGAGCCCCTCGAGATTCCATTGCGCCGGCGACCTCTGGATTGCCTGCTCTGCCGCGCGCGCGCGCGCGACGGCATCTTCCGAATTCCCATTGCGATACGCGACCTCACTGCCATGAAGCAGGCAAGCCGCGCGCTCCGACGCGAACTGCGGCGCGTTCCCCAACTCACGCAGGCCCTCCTGGTAAAGCGCTTCTGCTCGCGACAAATCGCCGATAGGGACCATGGCCCCGGCAAGGACACAGGAGGCCTTGGCACGAATGGAGGGCTCCTTCAACTCGCGCGAAACCCGATAGGCTGCGTTGAGCACGCGCAAGGCGTTGCCGTTTTCGTCTTCGCTCGAGTACTGGTTGCCCAGCGAAAGCTGCAGCTCCACGTGATTGGCGGTGTCAGGATTACGTTCATGCTCAATCACGCGTTCTTCCCGTTCCAGCAACTGGTCGACAGCCAGCGGTTTGCCCATGGGCGCGGCATTACTGAGCAAAAGCTCATTGAGGTCGGTCACGCGCTCGGCGCGCGCCAGTTGCCGCAGCGCCAGGTCGCGCTGTATGCGTGCGGTTCGCGCTTGCAGAAGCATTCCCGTGATGCCGGTGGCCACACCCACCAGCGCCAGCAGAACAATGAATAGGCCGGCACGGTGGCGGCGAACGAATTTTCCTGCGCGGTACATGAGGGTGTCGGGTCGTGCTTTGATCGGCTCGGACTTCAGGTAGCGGCGCAGATCGTCTGCAAACGCTCCCACGGATGCATAACGCTCGCGGGGATCTTTCTTGAGTGCCTTGGCCAGGATGGTGTCCAGGTCCCCGCGCAGGACGCGGCGAAGCTTCTCCACTGAAGCGCTGCGCAGCAGGGCACGAGCTGCGGCGTCGCCGGCGTTGGTCATCGCCCCTCCCACGGCGTGGGAGGGGCGCAACGGCTCGCACTCGATAATGGTTTTGACCAGCCCCGCCGGCGATCTCTGGCCTTCACCGGCGGGATGCCGCCCGGTAAGCAACAGGTAGAGCAGCACACCCAGCGCATAAACATCCGTGGATACGGTGATGGCCTCGCCTTTCAGTTGCTCGGGAGCAGCATACTCGGGCGTCAGCGCGGTTCCACTGATGGTAAAGGCTGCCTGCTGCCCCGGGTGGTTCTCGGCCTCGATCAGCTTGGCTATTCCGAAGTCCAGCAACTTCACCTCGCCGTCCTTACGCACCAGCACATTCGACGGTTTGAGGTCGCGATGCACAATCAGGTTGGCGTGGGCCGTTGCGACCGCATCGAGAACCTGAAGGAAAAGGCGGATGCGCGCTAGAAGATCAAGCCGGCGCTGGTCGCAGTAGCGGTCGACTTGCTCGCCGTCGACATACTCGAGCACCAGATAGGGGTGCCCGGCGGAGGTGACACCCGCGTCGATCAACTCGGCAATATGACGATGGGCAAGCAGGGCGAGTATCTTGCCTTCGCGTTTGAACCGGTCTTCGCCCTCTTTTCCCAACAGCGCGATGTTGAGAAACTTCAAAGCTACCTGGCGTTCGAAACGCCCATCATTGCGCCTTGCCAGCCAGACGCTCCCCATGCCACCCTGGCCGATCTGGGAAACGACCTCGAAGGCTCCAATCGTTTGCCCTGCCAGCGTTGCGGCCGTCGATGGTAAGTCGACGACACCGGTTTCCAGGAATCCATCAGAAGCGAGGACGCTGTGTTCGAGGAGGAGTATTTCCAGCCGGTAGGCGATCTCGGGCTCCTGGGCCTTGATCCATGTCTGGCGCTCCTCTCCCTCCAAGGCGAGCGCCTGATCGAGCAGCGGGCTGAGCAGGCGCCATTCGTCCTTCCACTGAGGAGAAGTCGATTGAGTCATGGCGCGCAACTCCCGCGGATGCTTTGGTGCAGATAGATGCGGGCCTTTTCCCATTTCCGCTGCACCGTACGCTCTGAAATCATCTGCATGGCGCCGATCTCTGCGAAGGAGAACCCGCAGAAGAACTTTAGATCGACCAGGGTGGCCAGCTCTGGCTCAACCAGGGTCAGTTCCTCGAGTGCATCGCTGATCAGGGCCAGCTCTCTGGCGTCGACCGGACTTGCCAGGTTATCGAGGGTGATCGCGGTGATGTGATAGCGGCCACCTTTTTTCGCGCTGCTGCGGGCACGCGCGTGATCAATGATGAGCCCTCGCATCACGCGCGAAGCATACGCCATGAAGCGAGGGCGGTCAGGAAAGGAATGGTCTGCACCCTTGGCCATGTTCAGGTAGGCCTCGTGGAGCAGAGTGGTGGCGCCGAGGCGTCCCGGAACATATTGGCCGGCTAATTGCCGTCTCGCCAAGCGGTGCAGTTCGGAATACAACGTGCTGAAGAGCACGTCTCTCTGGGGATCTTTCGCCGGGGAAAGTGTTGCTGCCAAGATTGACCTCCGCGAGCGAGGATGCCTTTTGGGCGCCTACAGTATAGGCCCGCGTCTCGCTCGACGTGCGACAATTCGAGACTCGGAAATGCGCTCAATGGGGAAATCGAGAATGGGGCGCAAAAGGCGACAGGAGCATTCGGATAGGCGAGGCTCGCGCCAAATAATCGGGGCGACGGCTTGGTGGGCCGGAAATCCGGGGGAGCGTAGTGGAGGGACCTGTGGTTGCTTTTCCCCAGTACTCACACACCCTCTAAAGCCCGATTTTCTTTTACCGCTTTGCGGTCCGACTAAGGTCGGACCCTGATACAAAGCATGAGAGTCGCGACCCCTGAAAGAGTTGCGCATTTTCTCAGATTTGGTCTTACTTCTGAATCAGCTGTTACAGGCCACTAGTCGTGCAGATGACGGCGGGGCCTTGGCGGCACGCCACGCTGCATCCGATTTCCTTTGAAATCGAGGGAGTGACGGTAGGTGCAAAGCGGTGGGGTGGAATACGAACGGGCCGGGATGCGGAGATTAGACATTATATTCACCGCATAATGCGCGTCGTTTGTGCTTGTCATTTGCGGTTAATAAGGATTAGGTTCGATGCACAGGATGCGGCGAATAAAATCCTATATCCACGACCTCAAGGACTGGCCCCGGTTTCGCTGGGAACAGCAAAGCTTGTCGGAACTCCTGTCCGATGTGCGGTACCGACAGGGACTCCTCGTCGGTCAGATGAAGGCGCTCGGTTTCCAACTGCAAACAGAAGCGGTTCTGCAAACGTTGACGGAAGATGTGTTGAAGTCAAGCGAGATCGAGGGCGACCACCTCGACCGCGAGCAGGTACGCTCCTCGATTGCGCGGCGCCTCGGAATCGACATTGGTGGTTTGACGGCGGCCGACCGGCATGTTGAGGGTGTTGTCGAAATGATGCTTGATGCCACACAACACTATGGAAAGCTGCTGACTTCGGAAAGGCTATTCGCCTGGCACGCAGCGCTGTTTCCGACCGGACGCAGCAGCACGTCTAAAATCAAGGTCGGCGCCTGGCGTGATGACAAGACTGGACCGATGCAGGTCATATCTGGCGCGATCGGGAAGCAACGCGTTCACTATGAAGCGCCGGGGGCCCGGCGGCTCAGGGTCGAGATGAAGCGCTTTCTCGACTGGTTCAACAAGGCGGACTCGACTGACCTCGTTCTGAAAGCCGGGATCGCGCATTTGTGGTTTGTGACCATCCATCCGTTCGACGACGGAAACGGACGTATTGCGAGGGCCATCGCGGATATGGTTCTGGCGCGTTCGGAGCAAAGCGCGCAACGCTTCTTTAGTATGTCAGCGCAGATCCGGCACGAGTGTAACGCCTACTATGCGATCCTCGAAGCAACCCAGAAAGGGAATCTTGATATTACAGACTGGCTCGGATGGTTTCTGGATTGTCTCGGCCGCTCCATCGCGGGTGCTGAGACCACGCTGGCGGCGGTTCTCGAAAAGGCCCGTTTCTGGGACAAATTTTCGGAAACAGGCTTCAACGACCGGCAACGTCGGATCGTCAATCAGCTTCTCAACGGTTTTGAAGGCAAGCTGACGTCATCGAAATGGGCAAAGCTTGCCAAGTGCTCCCAGGACACGGCCCTCCGAGATATCGAGGATCTGGTGCAAAAGGGCGTCTTGATGAAGGACGCGGCGGGAGGCCGGAGCACCTCCTACTCCATCGCCGCGAATTGAGCCCGCTCACTCTTCTACGCTCCCGGCTTCCAATCAGCTCAGCCCACCCTGCTGAGTCTGGAAGAGGTAGACCGGCTAAACAAAATCTAACGGCCCGCCGTTGTTATTGGTGGGCCCACCAGGACTTGAACCTGGAACCAACGGATTATGAGTCCGCTGCTCTAACCAATTGAGCTATAGGCCCTTCAACGAAGCAGAAGGCGCTCTGGCGATTGTAGCGGATGCAAGGGATGAGCGTAACGAGGACGATGTACCTGCCAACTTGCTGATTGCTTTGAAGAGAGCGCAGATGGCTTCGCCGAATATGCCTCGAAGAGCGTACCTCAAACGGCCGAAGCCTTCCATTCCTTCGATCGTCTTCCGATCAGAAAAGAGGCGCCGGTTTATCGAATTCTGCGGCTTTGTGGCATAATCGTACTCCCCCGACGACTAGGGTGTATTTCCGCCTAATGGTCGAGACTCGGGGTGTGAGAAGTGAATATTTTTGCTGTTTCTCTGCTTCGGTTTTTGAGCAGTCACGTTTCCCTTGCGTCGAGCCTCGTGGTGGCATCGCTGGTGACCAGTGGTTTGTTTTCAACCGCCACTGCGCAAACGCCGGTCGCCGACGACTTCACCGCCACAAGCCTCAATACAGCGCTGTGGACGGTCCTCGCGCCGGCGGGAGGAAGTGCGGCGGTCAGCAGTGGCCACCTAATCATCACCGTGCCTGGAGGAAGTAATCACGACGCATTTACTCCAGCTCTCGATGCAGTCCAGGTGGAGCAGCAGATAAGCAATGCGGACTTCGATGTCAATGTAAAGATCGACTCGACGCTTGCGGTCGGGGGGAAGTATTCCGGCCAGGGAATGCTGGTGGAAGGCGACGCGCATAACTACATTCGGTTTGAGATTAGTGCAAACGGATCGAGTATATCACTCAGTGCGAACACCATCATCGCAGGCACACAGAGCAGCAAATTCCAACTCTCGCCATTCTCCGGATATTTGGTTCCCACCTACCTCCGGCTGAACCGCACGGCATCGACGTATACCGGATACTATTCAGCCGATGGAGTGAACTGGACCAAAGCCGGGAGTTTTTCAGACAGTAGCCTGACCGTAAGCGGATTGGCGCTTTATGGTTCGAACTATCAAAGCACTCCAGGCAATGCTCCGGCTATTACGCCGTCGTTTGATTGGTTTCACAACACCACGACCACTCCTACCGTCGCGACGCCGACCTTTAGTCCCGCCGGTGGCACCAGTTTTTCTTCCACCTTGAGCGTGTCGATCAACGAGAGCACTACCGGCTCGACGATTTACTACACGACCGACGGCAGCACGCCGACCACGTCCTCTTCGGTGTATACGAGCGCCATCACCATCGATTCGTCAACCCTGTTCAACGCTATCGCCGTGGCTGGCGGAGTAACCAGTGCCGTGGGCACCGCGAGCTATACGTTGACCAGCCAATCGGCGGGGCCGCCGGTCGATGATGATTTCAATGGCAGCAGCCTGAACTCGACCCTGTGGGCCGTAGTCGCGCCGGCGGGAGGGAGTGCCGCGGTAAGCAATGGCCACCTGCTGATCACGGTGCCTGGAGGGAGCAATCACGACGCCTTCAATCCAGCCTTGGACGCGGTTCAGGTGGAACAGAAAATCAGCAACGCGAACTTCGACGTGAATGTAAAGATCGACTCAGCGCTCGCGGGTTCGGCGCAATACTCCGGCGATGGCCTCATGGTCGAAGGAGACGCTCATGACTACATCCGTTTTGAGCTTGGCGCGAGCGGATCGAATGTTCAGCTCACTGCGGGGACCATCGTTGCCGGCAAACAGACCACTGCGTTTCAGCTCGCGCCCTTCTCGGGATATGCGGTGCCTACCTACCTGCGCCTGAACCGCACGGGAACGACATACACCGGATATTATTCAGCCGATGGTGTGAACTGGATCGAAGCAGGCAGCTTCTCTGACTCCCTGACCGTGACAGGATTGGCGCCCTACGGGTGGAATTATCAAAGCACTCCGAGCAGAGCTCCAGCGGTCACGCCTTCCTTCGATTGGTTTCACAACACGACCTCCACTCCCACAGTCGCCACACCGGCCTTTAATCCCGCCAGCGGCACCAGCTTTACCTCTACCCTGAGCGTTTCGATTGCTGATAGCACACCCGGGGCGACCATCTACTACACCACCAACGGCAGCACCCCGACGACCTCTTCTGCGGTGTACTCGGTCCCGGTCACCATCAGCGCAACGACCACCATCCAGGCGTTGGCGACTGCCGGCGGTTTTGCGCAGAGCGGCGTTGCTTCCGCGTCCTACACGCAAAGCGCCGCGGTTACAGCCACGCCAAGCATCAGCCCAGCGAGCGGAACGACCTTTTCTTCTACCCTGAGTGTGTCGATCTCTGACAGCACATCCGGGGCGACCATCTACTACACCACCGACGGAACAAGGCCCTCCACATCCTCCAGCGTCTACTCGAAGCCCTTCACGATTTCCACGTCGGCCACGGTGGAGGCAATCGCGACTGCTGGCGGTCTGACGCAGAGCGGCGTGGCTTCTGCCAGCTATACCTTGAGCAGTGGTTCCGGCGGCGGAGTGGTTTCCGATAATCTGGACGAGCCGGCGTTGAATACTTCGCTGTGGACGATCGAAAATCCGTTGGGCGACGGAACGGTGGTCATGACCGGCACGGGAGCAGATCTGAACGTGCCCATGGGGCGAAGCCACGACCTGTGGACGAGTGGCGCGAATGCCGTTCGTATCATGCAGCCTGTCGCGAATTCAGACTTCAGCGTGGATGCACGCTTTCAGTCCGCGGTCGAAGTAGGCAACCAGGACGAAGGAATTATGGTCGAGCAGGACAGCACCGATTTCCTGCGGTTCGACGTCCTGTTCAGCGGAACGGCCGGGCCGGAATTGTTTGCAGCGGGTATTAGCGGGAGCAAGGCGACGACATTTGTCAGTTCCAGGATCTCCCTCGCCAAGGGCCCCCTATGGCTGCGTTTATCGAGGAGCGGAAATGTGTGGACGGGCAGTTGGTCCGCGGATGGGACAAACTTTGTCGCGGCCCCCAGCTTTACCCTCGATTTGAACGCGGCGAAGATAGGCCCGTACGGAGGAAACTCGAATACAACGGCAAGCAACTCACCCGGGTTCACGGCGGTGGTTGACTACTTCTTCGCGACTTCCGACCCGATCGCTAACCAGGATGGGCCAAGCCCCTACGGATATGTAACCGTCGACGCGAATCCGGCGTCGACATTGGTGGAGAAAGCATTAGCCGACATCCAGGGCACGGGACATTTGGAACCGGTCATCGGTCTGGAGAGGGAATCGCAAGCCAACAACACCGGCGCAAGCGGCATCTATTGGTATGAATATCCAGCTTCCGGCAATATCAATGATCCCTGGATCAGGCACACGATCATCGGCAGCGGTGACGGCTATGAAGACATGGTTCCCTTTGACGTAAACGGAGACGGCGCGATCGATATTGTCTGTAGCTTCGATCCAACCTTCAGCGGCAAGCCCGAAGTCGTATGGTTTCAGAATCCGCGCGGCCAAGGGGGAAACCCGATTACCGACACCTGGACAATGAACGTCGTTGGCCCAGGGCTAGGTGAGAATAACCTGCTGATTGCGGATATAGACGGGGATGGCAAAATGGACATCGTTACGCCATCCTCGGTGTTCTTCCAGAACAGTTCGAGCTCGTGGACCCAGGTGCAGTACAGTCAATCGTTCCGCGGAGTGGCGCTGCTGGATATCGGATCGGGTAACGGAAGCATCAATCTTGTCGGTACCCAACCGGGATCTCCTTATAACGTATCGTGGTGGGAGAATCCGCGCGAGAACGGCGGCAACGCGCGAACCGGCGCCTGGATTATGCACACCATCGGCCCCGGCTACCCATGCAGCCCGGATAATTGTTCCACGGCAAGCGGGAGCGGCGAAGTGGCGGCGTACAACGCGACCGACGTCAATGGAGATGGGATGATGGATGTCATCTCAGGCCAGTCAGAGGGCCCTGGAGGGGGCATTGCCCCTCCGCCAGGAGGGATGATCTGGTGGCAGGCGCCGTCTGACCGCCGCAATGGAAGCTGGATCAAACACACCATGGACTTCACCATGATCGATGTGCATAAGATTCAGGTTGGGGACATGGACAAAAACGGCACGTTGGACATTCTTGCAGTGGAGCAAGACCAGGCGCCTCTGAACCGCGTGGCGGTGTTCTACAACGATGGCAAGGGAAATTTAACGGAACAAATTATTTCCAACGCCAAGGGTCATAACGACCCGATTGGCGACGTGACCGGTAACGGATCGCTCGACATCCTCAATTCCGGCCATGGCTACTTCAACGATTCGCATCCGCTGCAGATATTCCTTAACCCTTATTGAGGAACCGAGCTACTTGCCCGTTGAGGTGCCAGTCCCCATTCTTTGGCCAAACCATTCCAGAAAACCCTTTGCGCGGGATTATAGTGGGCGCCTAAATTTAACTCTTCCGTAATGGCTCAAATGTTGTATAGTCAACCTACATTCTCGTAACTGCCGCATTTCCCATTCCCCCTGTACGATCCCTCATCCCCTGGACCGCGGATTTCCGTGACCCGAAACGGTCCGGAGCGCCTTCGTGTCCCAAACAATCGTTTGACGGTGGAGCGGCCATAGCCAGGCAATTACGTTGCTAAGCATATGACCAATGAGGAGGGCCCCGTTTTTCGGCCAGGTCAAACATCTCGTGTCTTTTCGCGCACCCGCTTCGGGTCAATGCAAACAGTACTTGTGACCTTTGCCAAGCTCATAGGGCCCTGTCTTCTTTTCCTGGGCGCGGCGGCACCTCTGTTTGCCCAAGGGCCCAATGTACTTACGTGGCGCTATGACAATACCCACCAGGGCCAGAACACGCAGGAGACGATTCTTACTCCGGCGAATGTAAACACCAACACATTCGGCAAGCTATTCAGCCATACAGTAGATGGCCAGGTTTATGCGCAACCGCTCTACGTTGCCAATCTGACCGTGAACAACGCTACCCACAACGTTATTTTCATTGCTGACGAGCATGATTCTGTGTACGCGTTTGACGCCGACAGTAACGGCGGCGCGGATAGCGGACCGCTGTGGCAGGCCAGCATGCTCAGCACGGCTCATGGAGCCGCGTCCGGAGCAACCACCGTTCCATCGGCAGATGTGCAAACCGGTACCGGAGACATCAGCCCTGAGATTGGTATCAGCTCCACCCCGGTCATCGATATCAACACCCAAACGCTCTTTGTGGTTGCCAAAACCAAAGAGAACGGCAGCTATGTGCAAAGATTGCATGCCCTCAGCATTCTGAATGGCAGCGAGCGCTCGGGCAGCCCGGTGGCGATCTCGGCATCAGTGACCGGCAACGGCAACGGCAGTTCCGGAGGGAAGCTGACGTTTAGCACCTTGTGGCAACTGAACCGTCCGGCACTCGGACTCTTTAATGGAAGTATCTATATTGCCTTTGGTTCTCATGGCGACAACGGACCCTGGCACGGATGGGTGTTGGTTTACAACGAGACGACACTTAAGCAGACTGCGGCGGTAAGCCAGTCCCCCAATGGGGATGGTAATGGCATCTGGATGTCGGGCGCAGGATTGCCCATCGACACGGTAAGCGCAAACGGTAGAGCATTTCTTGCCACGGGCAATGGCGACCTGACCACCTATCCTCCCCTCAGCAGCAGCGTGGATTACGGCGAGAGCGTTCTGCGCTACGATCTGGCGAACGGCGGTTTTGCGATCAGCGATGCGTTCACTGCCTACAATCAATCCGCCTTGACCGGCGCAGATCTGGATCAGGGCTCAGGGGGTGTACTGATCCTTCCGGATCAACCGGGAGCCCATACTCACCTCCTGATCCAAATTGGAAAAGAGGGCCGAATTCTTGTCCTCAACCGCGACGGTCTCGGCGGGTACATTGGCCCGAATGCCGGCTCTAATACCAATGCGGTGCAGGATATTACTGGTGCTCTGGGAGTAAATACGGGTCTGTGGAGCACCCCGGCCTATTGGAACGGAAATGTCTACATGTGGGCCGAAAGCGACGCCCTGAAGATGATCCCTATCACCAATGGCGTATTGGCTAAGAAGGCCACGGCTCAATCCTCGGTCACCTCGCTGTTTCCCGGCGCAACCCCGATCGTCACATCAAATGGCACAACGAACGGCATTGTGTGGGCGTTGGTGACGTCTGGCTACAAGACGAACGGCGATTCAATTCTTTATGCGTTTAACGCTGCTAATGTCGCCCAGGAGCTTTATTCCAGCAGTCAAAATCCGAGCCGCGATAACGCTGGACTGGCGATAAAATTTACGGTTCCGGTCATCACCAATGGAAAGGCCTACGTGGGCGCGAATGGCCAGGTCGACGTCTACGGCCTTTTGAACGCGGAACAGCAAGCGCCGGCGCCCGTCATCTCCCCCGCGGGAGGCACGTATAGCGGTTCGCAACAAGTTACGATCACGGACACTGTGAGCGGTGCGACCATTTATTACACCACCGATGGGTCGATTCCAACGGCATCTTCAACAAAGTATACGGGCGCCTTTCCACTCGCCACGGATGCCACGGTACAGGCGATTGCGAGCGCAAGCGGATACCTTCAGAGTGCCGTCGCAAGCGCCACTTATAACTTCAACACGCAGACGCCGATGCCGCAATTTTCTCCTGCGGCCGGCACGTACACGACGGCCCAGTTAGCCACCATTTCCGACGGCACGTCCGGGGCCGTCATCTATTACACGACGAATGGATCGACCCCCACCACCAGCTCGACGAAATATACCGGACCAATCTCCGTTAGCAGCAGCACGGTCATCAATGCGATTGCTACCTTTAGCGGGTTGACCACCAGTAACCAGGCGACCGCCTCCTACATCATTCAGCCGAACGGGACAGAAATTAACTATGGCAGTGGCTTTTCCAGTGTTGCCGGGCTAACCTTGAACGGAAGCGCCACCAACGTAGACGACAGCCGTCTGCAATTGACTACGGGCCTGACATACCAGGCAGCCAGCGTATTCTATAACACTCCAATCGACATCACGTCCTTTACCACCGACTTTGCGTTTCAATTGTCGAATGCCCTGGCTGACGGATTTACCTTTACCATACAAAACGTCGGCCCCACCGCGATTGGTGGAGATGGCGGAAGCCTGGGATACGGCCCGAACCCGAACACGGGAACAACCGGCGGTATCGCAAAAAGTGTTGCCGTCAAGTTCGACTTCTATAGCAACAATGGCGAAGGCACCGATTCAACCGGGCTCTACTTGAATGGCGCGGCGCCCACCGTCCCCGCGGTGGATATGACTTCATCAGGTGTTCTCATCAACACCGGGGACACGATCACTGCGCATATGACCTATGACGGTGTCAATCTGATCATGACCCTCACTGATATCGTCGTGAACAAGACGTTCACGCATACGTTTCCAATCAACATTCCCGCCACCATCGGGAGCAACCTGGCATATATCGGCTTTACCGGCGGCTCTGGCGGTGAAAGCTCGAGCCAGAAAATTCTGTCGTGGACGCTGACCTCTCAATCGGGATCGGTCACGCAGACGCCTGTCTTTTCTCCCGCCGGAGGTTCCTTCACTGCGGCGAAACAGGTATCCCTGAGCGATGGCACCGCTGGAGCCTTGATCTACTACACGATCGACGGCTCCGTTCCTACCACCTCGTCTACGGTATATAGCTCTCCGATTAGCGTGGACAGCGGCACGGTCACGATCAAAGCCATCGCCCAGGCGCCAGGTTTCAGCGCCAGCAGTGTAGGCAGCGCAACCTACACCATTCAATTGGCCTCGGCAGCAACGCCTGCCTTTTCACCGGGGACGGGTACTTATACTTCAGCGCAGTCAATCACTCTCTCTGATGCGACCCCTGGCGCTACGATCTACTACACCACGAACGGCGCCGCGCCGACCACTTCGTCCGCGGTTTATAGCTCCGCAATCGCCGTAAGCGCCAACACCACCCTGGAGGCTCTTGCCATTGCTCCTGGATTTGCTCAAAGTCCGCTGGCCAGCGCGGCCTACGTCATTCAATCCGGTGGATCGGGCAATATAAATTTTGCCGGCGGCTTTCCCAATGCCACTGGCCTGCAGTTGAATAGCGTGGCCAAAGTAAGCAGCAACTTTCTTGAGCTTACGGATGGGGGCACGTTTGAGGGTACGAGTGCCTTCTGGACTACTCCAGTCAACATCCAGGCCTTTACCACAAACTTTACTTTCCAGCTCTCCACCGCGTCCGCCGATGGATTCACTTTCACCGTTCAGGGCGTTGGCCCCTCTGCGCTGGGTGGGGATGGGGGAAGCCTCGGCTACGGGCCTAACCCCAATACGGGGGCGACCGGCGGTATGGCCAAGAGTGTCGCCATAAAATTCGACATTTACAGCAACAGTGGCGAGGGCACTGATTCCACGGGACTGTTTACCAACGGAGTGGCTCCCACTATCCCGGCGATCGACCTCACCTCTTCCGGGATCGTACTGTCGAGCGGCGACACCATATCCGCACAACTTGTCTATAACGGCACCACGTTGACGCTGAACCTTACCGACACAGTTACAAAGAAGACCTTCAGCCACGCATTCACAGTCGATATTCCCTCAACCGTTGGCGGCAATACGGCGTATGTCGGCTTCACTGGTGGTACTGGCGGATCGACCGCGATCCAGAACATCCAAACCTGGACGTTCACTTCAGGGACGACGCAGGTGGCCGCCGATCCAATATTCAGTCCTTTGCCGGGCACCTATACGTCCGCACAAAACGTTTCCCTGAGCAGTCCCACGACGGGCGCTACCATCTACTACACCGTAGACGGGTCGACACCCACGCATTCCTCCACCGTGTACAGCGGACCCATTGTCGTGAACGGAACGTCTCTCACCATTCGTGCGTTTGCCTCCGCGACCGGTTACCAGGATAGCCCGGTCGTCGTGGGCACTTATCAGGTCCAGGCTGCAGCCACGCCCGCGGCCACTCCGGCCTTTAGTCCCGCCGGCGGAACGAGTTTCTCTTCAACGTTAAGTGTAACGATTACCGATACAACTGCGGGGGCGGCGATCCATTACACCACTGACGGAAGCACGCCGACGACCAGCTCACAACTCTATTCGAGTCCGTTCACGATCAGTGCTGCGACGACGGTGAATGCGATCGCCACGGCCAGCGGCTTTACACAGAGCGCTCAAGGCTCTGCCAACTACACCGATTTAACCGGCACGGGCGGCGCACCGGTGTCGGATGAATTCAATGCAGGAAGCTTGAACACCTCTGTGTGGCAGGTAAGCACACCGGTAGGCGGTTCGGCAGCGGTGAGCAATGGAGAGCTGGTCCTTACCGTACCGGCGGGGAGCAATCATGATGCGGCCGTCCCTGCACTGGACGCAGTGCAGGTGATCCAGCCGATCAGCAATACTAACTTCGACGTGGCGGTGAAAATCGATTCCACCCTGGTGGCGGCGACCAAGTACTACGGACAGGGCCTGATGGTGGAAGGCGATGCCCAGGACTATATCCGCTTCGAACTGGGAGCTGGGGGTACGGTAAATCTGAGTGCGGGAACTGTCATCGCTGGAGCGCAGAGTACGAATTTTCAGATTTCGCCGTTTACGTCCTATACCGTACCGACATATCTGCGCCTTACCCGCGTGGGCGGCAATTACACAGCGTATTGGTCGACCAATGGCACGACCTGGAACCAGGCGGGTACCTTCACCGACAGCCTGGTAGTGACGGGACTGGCACCGTATGCATGGAATTACAGCGTAACTCCGAGCCAGGCGCCGGCCCTTACAGCAACCTTCGATTGGTTTCACAACCTGGCCACGAGTGGGACGCCTGTTGCGGCGGCGCCGACGTTTACTCCGCCGAGTGGAACGAGTTTCGCTTCCACCTTGAGCGTATCGATCGCTGATACAACTCCTTCAGCATCGATTTATTACACCACCGACGGAAGCACGCCTACTACAAGTTCGCAGCTTTACGCGAATCCGTTCACCATCGACGCATCGGCCACTGTTCAAGCGATCGCGATAGCCAGCGGATATACGCAAAGCGCCCAAGCCTCGGCCAGCTATACGTACTCACCAGTAACCGGCGGAACACCGGTGTCTGATGAATTCAGTGCAGGCAGCTTAAACACGGCTGTGTGGCAGGTGACCGCACCGGTGGGCGGTTCGGCTGCAGTGAGCAATGGGGAGTTGGTCCTTACGGTACCGGGGGGAACCAATCACGATGCGGCTGTTCCGGCTCTGGATGCGGTTCAGGTGATTCAGCCAATCAGCAATACGAACTTCGACGTGGCGGTGAAGATCGATTCCAGCCTGGTGGCGGCGACCCAATATTACGGACAGGGACTCATGGTGGAAGGTGATGCCAAGGACTACATTCGTTTTGAAGTGGAGGCCGGGGGCTCAGTGAACCTCGGCGTGGGGACCGTCACGGGAGGAGTTTCAGCTTCGAAATTTGAGATCAAGCCATTTTCGGCGTACGCCGTGCCAACGTATCTGCGCATGACGCGCGTAGGCACCACGTTCACTGCCTATTGGTCAGCGGATGGTGCTGCGTGGAATGAGGTAGGTGCGTTCGCTGACAATTTGGTCGTGACGGGACTGGCTCCGTATGCCTGGAACTATAGCCCTACGCCGAGCCAGGCTCCAGCTCTTACCGCGACCTTTGACTGGTTCCACAATCTTACGGCTGGACCTTAGATGGGTGCGGATGGCCTAAGGAGTTTGCGTGAGAGCCATCTTTGGACCCGATGGATGGAGGCCTGACATCCAAAAGATCCCAGCCTCCCAATTTCTACCCGCAACTCCCGTCCAGGGTGAAGTCCAGACAGCCCTCGGCCAGAGGAGGAGCTGGATCTCCCAACCCGTTTCGACATTAATATTTCATCCTGAACGTAAATGAGCGGCGGAATGGGCGATGGCAGCATCTCGCCTGGCAATCGAGGGGTGATGTGGGGGCCTCCCCAGAATGAAGACGGGAGCGAGGCCGTTAATTGGCGATTGTTTTCTGAGCAACCTTGTCTAAGCGGCTGTCCTTGACGTTCTTCGACAGGCTCACATTGAAATCCTGAACATCTTTCAGCTCAAACACCCCGGCGTTGATCACCTTGGGAGTTTTGATGCGGAAGAAGTCGGCCCCCTCACATTATCCAGGTAGAAAACGGGCCGCGCATCCGGCTGGCTGCAGGCAATCTCGACGTTTGTCAGCTCGAAATTGTTTGCGTTGCGTATGAAAAAGCCATTTGCGGGGATATCGCCGAACCTGGACGGTTCGGGATATCCTTGTTCCATTTGAGGCACGACACGCGCCGCCATTTCGCGTGTTCCCCCTCCCCGGTGCTCCAAATACAGGTCGTTGATCTTGATGTCTTCGATCGGATTGGAAGGGATACCGGAGATCAGCCCCGCCCCACCGAATTGCGATGCGGAATTGTAGCTGACAACGTTACTGATAATGATCCGCTTCAGGGTGCCCACCACACTTTCGAGCGCAAACCCGCGGCAACCGTCAAAAACGCAATTGGAGATAGTGATGTTTTTGAAGCCTCCGTTCGACTCTGTCCCACACTTGATGCGGCCTGTAGGAGGCACCTTTAAATCAGCAGGCCAGCGCTTGAACGTTCCGTCCAGCATGGTCCCGAGCACATAGGCGCCGGTCACATAGCAATTCGTAATCGTCACATTCTCAGTGGAACGGGCGTAGCCAAGCGAAAACGCGCTTTTCGGGCAAATGCCGTCGTCCCAGGGAGAATTAACGCTGCAATTGGAAACGCGAACGTTGTGGCAGCAGTCAATATCCATTCCGTCCCGGTCGGTATCGATCTTTAGATTATCGATGGTCAGGTTGTCGACCCCTGTTGCCAGGATGCCGAAGTGGCCGCCCTTCAAGATAGAGAAATCCCGCAGCAGCACGTTGTGGCAATTCTTGAGCGCAATCGCCTTATTCCCAACCCCTGGCGTCTCCGCCCGCGGCTCCTCCGAGCCGCCGCGGCTTAAGCCTTTGCCCCAGATCAATCCCGGCCCAACGATAGCAACGTCGTGGATCCCTTCGCCCCATAGGAGGCTATTGTGCCAATGATTGTGACCATAATCCTGATAGTCCTCCCACGGCTTATTCGGCTCAGCGGGATCGTAGCTGGTACCGCTTGCTGCCAGAATCGTTGCCCCCATCTCCAGCGAAAGCACGACATTGCTCATGAGATGGATCGAGTAGCAGGCGTATGTGCCCGCGGGGAACTGAACTGTTCCGCCTCCCTGGGTGCTCGCTGCTTCGATTGCCTTGTTGATCGCCGGGGTATCAATCGAGGCGCCGTCGCCGCGTGCGCCGAAGGTCCTCACATCGAATACAGCATTCGCGGCAGCTCCCGGCTTGGGCGCAGTCTGTGCGTGCGCGCCGAGTGAAATGCCAGGCAAACCAGCACCTGCCAGCTTCAGAAAGTCTCTTCTCACAATGGTCATTGGTTTTCCTTCTTGGTCGCGAGGGGAAATGATCTTGCCAGGTAAGCAGTAATTTGGTTGAGATCGTCGTCAGTGGCCACCGCTCCGCGCGCAGCCATCACACGCACCAGATCGTGCCATCCCTGGGCGCTGAGCCGCTCGTTCGCCGTCAACGCGAGCGAGTGGCAGCCAGAGCAGACTCTTGCAGTTAATTCCCGTCCGGGCCCCGGCGGCAAAACGCCGGTCTGCGGCTGAGGCTTGGGCAGCAGTACGGTAGAGACAGAGGAAGGCGCACTCTCTCCATTAGCGTTAGACGCCGTCACGACATACGCGTAGGTCTTGCCGTTGCCGGCCGTATTGTCGGTCAAGGTGGGCGAGGTCAGGCCACTCGCGATCGTCTCCAGTGGCTCAACACTGTTCATGAACCTCTTCACCGTGTAAGTCGAGGCGCCTCTGGAAGCCACCCAGGAAAGCGAGACCTGCCCGTCTCCAGCGGAGCCATGGACACTGGACGGCGGCAGGGGAGCAGGGCCATCCGGCAGCACTCCATAGACACAAAGCTGCCCGCTTCCGGTGTTTCGCGTTCCCAAACTGGCCAGGTAGACTTTGCCGTTGGCAATGGTGGGCGGTGCCGTCTTGGCATAGTTGTTGCAGTCGTCGCGGCTTGGCTCTTCCAGAGAATTCCACAGCTCACGCATAATGTCGTTTGCATCGTATGCGCGCAGAACGCCGGGTCTTGATTCATGCCATGAATCACCACTGGCGTGGATGGACGCCCAGAGGATTCCATCTTTATTCCCATTGGCAGAAAGCGACATCATCGCGCCTGGATGCCCCTCAGTCACCTCCGGCCGGATGGCGAACGGCGCCTCCTTGAGCCTTTCCCCATCGAGGCGATACGCTCGCAGTCGATCTGTCTGCCCCCACATATACACCAGAGGACCATGCATCGCGCTGTTCCAATACACCAGGCTGGGCAGCTGCGAACTGGTTGCCTGGAAATGTTGTACTGCCTGGTCGTCCCCCAGGTGGCCCATGTGATGGGAATCCACCACGTAAAGCACGCCTTGCTTTCCAGCATCCATGATCAGACTGGTTCCGGGAATCAGAACGGCGCCGGAACAATCAAGATCTCCATCGATGGAGTCTAGATGCGCATGATCTGTGGGCGTAAACCAATCCAGCACATTGAGGTTGGGGTCGAGCTTGAGAAAGCTTTCGCTGAAATCCGAACGGCCATTCCAGCTTCCGTTGCCGGTCACAAAGTAGATGTTTCCGTCCGCATCGACAGCAGGAGCCTGGCCAAACTGCCAGATACTTGCCGCTTCCCCTTCAGGCGAAGTATTGAATACCCCGGTTTGCTGGAGCGACTTTGCGTCATAGCTGATCAGGAAGCCGTGATAGGGCTCTTTGTCACAATGAGACGCATAGCCAACGTAGACCTTTCCACGGGAGAGAAGCAGGCCGGGCCGTTGGCTTTCCATGAGCGGAGCGAAGCCGGGCGCCGCGATCGTCACCGGGCTCATCGCGCGATCTGCCCCGGTGGCAAGATCCAAGGCGTGCAGGCGCTGGGTAAAACCGTTCCCTAGCCGGGTTGCGGCGACTACATAGAGCGTGCCACTCTGCGCATCGATTACCGGTGTTCCGATAATGCCCATATTGCCGTTCATGTCGGAACAGCCGTACTTGCCATCGTAGATATTGGGCGGCGTACCGAAGTTGATATGCCAAAACGGCTCGGACGCGCGCGCATCATTGGCGTCGAACGCGTATACGCTGTTATTCACGGTAGTGATATAGACCAGATCGTGTGTACCGCCGCGTATGGTTACATGCGCCACATACAGCGGCTGGCCGTAAACCTGGTCGTCAACTACTCTCCGAAACAGCATTCCAAACTGCTTCGTGTTCACGTTCGACGGGGTGAGCACGACTTCATTCAGGTTGGTTCCAGTGCGCTGGTCGTTATTGTGCTGCGTCAGCACGCTTACCTGGGTACGTCCACCAGGTGACAGAGAGCCGAGCAACCCAGACAAAACAAGAGTGTGGACCGCGATTCGCGTGATCTTCATTGCGGCAATGGCCTGAAGAACATAATAGCTTTCAAGGCTGATATCGCCCGGCCCTTGAACCGTTTAGGGATGGTGCTGCAAATATTTCCCCCCACCCTCCCCGTTGCCGAGTCCAGCTCGTGCATCACAGAAATGCAGGGATATTTTGCGCAAAGCCTTGCGCGATCAAGGAGCCGTGATGAAAAAAGCGTTGTTCTGGGGAACGATAGTTGCAGGAGCGGTGGCTGCATATTTAATGTACCGTCGCGGGGAACCGATGGGCTCCATTGCCGTTCGTGCGGTGACCAATCCTTTAGGGTCGCTGGTCTCTGAGCTACAGGAGGCGGCTGGTTGAGCATTGTTGAAGGGTACGGCCTTTAGAGTCTGCGTGAGAGCTCGAAAATCAGCTCTCAGGGGGGTTGTACCGCCTCTTTTGCTCCCACCGGCTCGATCAGGTATCATCTCGCCCAATATGCCAGAAGCAAATTGCGATATCGGTTTGATTGGATTGGCGGTTATGGGCCAAAACCTGGTGTTGAACATGAACGACCACGGTTACAAGGTGGCCGTCTTCAACCGTACCGTCTCCAAGGTGGATGACTTCGTCGCCTACGAGGCTAAAGGGACGCAAGTCGTGGGTGCCCACTCGATCGAGGAAATGTGTGGCCTGCTGAAGAAGCCGCGGCGCGTGATGATCATGGTCAAGGCTGGAGAAGTAGTCGACCAAACAATCAATCAGGTCCTTCCGTTTTTGGAAGCGGGTGACATCCTCATCGATGGCGGTAACTCGCTTTACACCGATTCAACCAGGCGAACGAAGGATCTGGCCGCCAAGGGCCTTCTGTTTATCGGGACGGGGGTTTCGGGCGGCGAAGAAGGTGCGCGCTTCGGGCCTTCGATCATGCCCGGCGGAAATAAAGACGCCTGGCCGCATGTGAAGGAGATCTTCCAGGCCATCGCGGCAAAAGTGGAAGACGGAACCCCCTGCTGCGACTGGGTTGGGGAGGACGGCGCCGGACACTACGTGAAAATGGTGCACAACGGCATCGAGTACGGCGACATGCAACTGATCGGCGAGGCTTACCAACTGCTGAAGGACGGATTAGGGCTCAGTGCCGACGAACTCGCCGGGATTTTTGCGGAGTGGAATAAGGGGGAGCTGGATAGTTTCCTGGTCGACATTTCTGCCACCATCTTTGCCAAGAAGGACGAGGACGGGCAGCCGATGGTGGACAAGATCCTCGACGCTGCCGGCCAGAAGGGCACTGGTAAGTGGACTGCGATCTCGGCGCTCGACCTGGGACAGCCGGTGACACTGATTGGGGAGAGCGTGTTCGCACGTTGCTTGTCGGCCTTGAAGAGCGAGCGGGTGGCGGCAGCGAAAGTGTTGAAAGGGCCGCGTAAGCGCAAGGTGGGGAGCGATAGGAACGAGTTCATTGAGGAAGTGCGTCTGGCTCTCTACTGCTCCAAGATGGTGAGCTATGCGCAGGGATACATGTTGCTGCGGGCGGCTGAGAAAGACCAGGGCTGGCACCTGAACATGGGCGGCGTCGCGTTGATGTGGCGCGGGGGGTGCATTATTCGCAGCATTTTTCTGGGAGACATCAAGGCAGCGTTCGACCGCGATCCAAAGCTCGAGAACCTGTTGCTGGACAAGTTCTTTTCCACTGCGATGAACAAGTACCAGGCTTCCTGGCGGAAGGCGCTCATCTACGGAATCAGGATTGGCGTGCCCATGCCTGCGTTTTCGACCGCCTTGGCGTTCTATGACGGCTACCGGACGGCGCGCCTGCCGGCAAATCTCCTGCAGGCGCAGAGAGACTTCTTCGGTGCGCACACCTACGAACGTGTCGATAAGCCTCGAGGGGAATTCTTCCACACCAACTGGACCGGCCGTGGGGGCCGTGTCTCGTCCTCTACCTACAACGCATAGGATTCCACCGCACTCACTCCCAAACTCTTCACACCTAATCAACAGGTCAGGTCAACTCCGCATCATGGTAATCCACTCTTCCATTCACACCAACACTGGACGGGTGCCCCATGTTCGCACCAGCGTACGTGGGTTAAGGAAGACGGGCGAAGCCCATCAAAGCTCTGTCTTTTCTCTATCCCGCGACCTCGCTTCAGTGGGGCGCACTCGCGGGCGGTGAACTTTGCTGCGGCTGCTGACCATTGGCCGGTTGACTGCCACTCTGCGGTTGCCCCTGATTGTTGGTTACATCCTGTCCTTGAAAGATCAGCTTGACCGTCGAACGGAACTGCTTGTAATCGGTATAGCGCACAATCTGCCGGATGCGGACATCCTGGCTCATGTACCCGCTGCCGCCGGAAAAATGGAGTTCCGCATCGGCCTTGGTATACACCGGAAACCAATACTTGCCATCCACCTGTTCACGGTAAGTGGTAAACGGCGGCGAAAGATCCTCGTGCCCTTTGCGCACATCATCGGGAACATTTTTGGCGCTGGTGATCACGATCTGCAGGTCTTTCTGGTCCACCCAGATGCGGCCCTTCAGGTAGCGCTTGCCTTTTTCCATCACCTTGGGCGCGACATCAAACACGTAACAATCAACCTCGTCTACCTTCTGCCGCCCTACGTAGGTCAGGTTGTATTGCCCCACGTCCTCTGACGTCAGCACAAACGGCAGCCGCTGTTCGATATCCGAAACGTCGGCCGGGGTCATCTGAATGCGCTCCAGCGTATTCTGCGGGGCAAAGGTCACCCGCTCCGATTTGCGCCCGTTGCTGTCGAAGGTAATCTGCACCACCTGGCGGTATTCGCCATCCACTTTGCCGTCGTCGTTGATGGTCTGAATGCGCACGTCGCGCTGGTAGGTGTAATTGTCCAGAGCGTGGCGAAAATCCGTTTCCTTGGCCGCAAACTGCTGGACAATCTGCGCCGGCGGTACGGCCGGAGCGCTGCTATCCACCGGCCCAAAGCCCTGGTCAGGCTGGTCTTTGGATTGGGCCAGCACCGCCGGAACGGGCATAATCGCCAACATTATCAGCAACTTTGCTAAGCTTTTCCTCACCACCGGCCCCTCCACACATTCCCTCACCATTATCTCTTAATAGACTCGAAGCCGCCCATCACTGGTTTACATGTCACCCAGAACCGCCCGCAGGCGTCCATGCGTTGCGTCCAGCCGCTGCATGGCTTGTGGGCGGCTTATGGATAGCTTCTGCATCACGATGGCCACCCGCACTGTCCCCGCCTGCGTCAACAGCGCCGCGGCTTGGTCTTCGTCCACCCCGGTCGCGGCGGCAATGATCCGTATTGCACGATCCTTCAACTTCTCATTGGTTGGCTGCACATTGACCATCAGGTTCCCGTAAACCATGCCGCTGCGGATCATGGCGCCGGTACTCAACATATTCAGCACCAGTTTGGTGGCCGTCCCCGCGCGCATGCGGGTAGAGCCGGTAATCACCTCCGGCCCTACCGCCGGTGTGATGGCGATCCTCGCCCGGCGCTCTACTTCGGACCCGGGCACGCAACTCAATCCCACGGTGAGTGCGCCCAACTGGTTGCCATACGCCATTCCTCCCAGCACATAGGGTGTGCGTCCGCTGGCGGCGATGCCGACCAGAGTATCGCCGGCTGCCAGGCGGTGTTTTTTCAGGTCTTCTGCGCCCTGCTGAGGGTCGTCTTCAGCGCCCTCTATGGAATGGCGCAGGGCCTGATCCCCGCCGGCAATCAGCCCCACGACCAGCCCGGGGTCTACGTTGAAGGTGGGTGGGCACTCCGAGGCGTCCAGCACCCCCAGGCGGCCGGACGTACCAGCACCCGTGTAAAACAAGCGTCCACCCTTTTCCAGGCGCTCGGCAATGCCGTCGACTGCCTGCGCAATCCGCGGCAGCTCGGCCTGGACTGCCTCGGCAACCGAGCGGTCCGCAGCGTTGATCACCTCCAGCATCTGCAGAGTAGAAAGCTGGTCGATGTTGGCGGTGTCAGGATGGCGCGTCTCGGTGAGCAGGTGCTCGAACTTCGTCATCAGCCAACCATAGCAAACATGGGCGAGGATGCTACGCTTTGCCCTGAGGAGAGAAGATTTTGGATACCGCCTCTCAATCCGTCCCGGCGTTGCCTCGTAACCCCAGGCTGGCCCAGATTCTGGAACAGAACTGGCAGGCGGAAATGACGGGCTACTACACCTATCGCGCCCTTGCCGAGAGAGAAAGAGATGCAGCGCGCAAGCAAGCGCTGGAACACATGGCGGCTGCCGAGAAAGAGCATGCCGCTCTCTGGGCGGCCCGCATCCAGGAAATCGGAGGGCGGGAGCCGGTCTACCGGGGCAAGCCGGCCGGCGATGCGGACAGCCTCAAGAACCGCATTGGCGGCGATGACCTGGCTTTGCGCCGCCTGGAGATCGATGAGAGCCGGGATATCGCCAAGTACAGCCGCCAGCTCAAAGAACTAGGGGATGAACCGAGTCTTTCCATCCTGAACCGGGTCCTCGAAGACGAGCAGGAACACTATCGCGAGCTCAGCAGTCTGATCCGCCGTTATCCCAACCGTGCTCGTACACCGGCGGGGAATCCAAAAGAACTGCTGCAACAGATGCTGACCAAGCGCGACCAGGGCCGCACCCGTACTGCCGGGTGGATCGGCGATGCCATCTATGGCGTGAACGACGGGCTGGGATCTATCTTCGGCATCGTCTCTGGCGTTTCCGGTGCGACCCTGGGCAACAGCAAATATGTGCTGCTCTCAGGGATTGCCGGCATGATCGCCAGCGCGCTCTCCATGGGCTCTGGCGCCTACCTCGCCGCCAAGAGCGAGCGTGAAATCTATGAAGCGGAACTGGCGCGCGAGCGCGAAGCCATTGCCATGAACGGTCCGGAAGCGCGCGAGCTGCTGTCGCTTTATTACCAGGTTAAGGGCCTCCCCCAGGAAGACGCGGACCACATGGTCGACCACATCGCCAGCGACCCGGAGCAGATGCTGCGCGCTTTGGCGGCTGAGCGGCTCAACTCGACTGAGGAAGGTCTCCGCAACCCACTCACCTCCGCACTCTCAGGCGCTCTTTCAACCGCGGCGGGAGCGTTCATCCCGATCGTTCCGTTTTTCTTTTCCAGCGGGTACACCGCGGTGATCATTTCGGCTGTAGTTTCGCTCGCCGCCCATTTCGCCGTGGGCGCGGCTAAGTCGCTGGTGACCGTCCGCGCCTGGTGGAGCAGCGGTGCAGAGATGACGCTGGTAGGAGCGGTGGAGGGCGTGGTGACCTATGTCATCGGCCTGGGGTTAGGCCATTTGGGCGCATGACCTCAAACGCGGAAATAGTCAGGCCGCCAGGTTTGGATGGATGTCTTTATCTGCTTGTTCGTCAGGCCTTCGTTCAGCGCGCGCATGGCCAGCGCCGGCAGCTCGGCATCTGGGGCGAAGCGAAGCGCGATCAACTGAGGCTCCGTCAACTCTGCGATTCGCGGCTTGGCTGTTTCGGGCAAGAGCATGGACAGGCGCAGCCGCTCCTCCAGCCGGATGACCCGGTCCTGAGCCTTGAGAGCATAGGACCTGGCTTTCAGTGCCAGCAAAAAAAGGCCGACGGACAACAGTACTCCAAGGACGGACCCGATGCCGGGCTGGCGTACCAGGAGAATGATGCTGAGAACGATTGCAACCAAAGTTATCGGCGCTAAAACGTAATGAAAAGGCGGATCGAACCGGCTGTGGTTAGCAAAGGACTGCGGGGTGGCGGTTGCCATAGAGAAGCCTCTTTCGTGAACCAAACCATCATAAGACCTGTCCCACAGTGCTATGAAAGGATTACAAAATGACCAAACGGTTTTCCTGCCTCGCGTCTATCGCCTCATTGGGCATTTTGCCGCTCATTGCCGCCGCCGTCTGCATGGCTCAGGCCTCCGCTTCTCCCATCGTTTTGCACGTCGATCTGACCGATGCGCCGCGCCGTTTGCTCCACGCTCATATGCAGATACCGGTGAACGCCGGTCCGCTGACGCTTGCGTATCCGCAGTGGATTCCTGGCGATCACCGCCCCACCGGGCCCATCGACAATCTTTCCGGGATACGGGTTCGCGCCAACGGCCAGGATCTGTCCTGGCAGCGGGACGACGTGGACATGTACGCCTTCCATGTCGACGTGCCCCCCGGCGTAACCACCCTGGAGGTGTCCCTCGATTTCCTCGCCACTCCCGGCGATACCGGCTCGGATGAGGATCAAGCCACCAGCCCCAACCTGACGGTGCTGGAATGGAATTCCGTTGTCTTGTATCCAGCGCACATTCCGGTAGCCCAGATCCCCATTACCGCTTCGCTCACTGTGCCCACGGACTGGAAGCTGGGAACGGCGCTCAGCATCTCCGCGCAGAACGGCCCAGAAACCTCGTTCGCCACCGTGTCGCTGGGGCAGCTGGTCGATTCGCCGGTGATCACGGGGCGATATTTTCGCGAGTTTCCCCTGGCCCCCGAGATTACCCCGAAGCATTATCTGGACGTAGCCGGCGATGCGGCGGAGGATGTCGACCTGAAGCCGGAGTATCTTGCCGCGGTCAACCAGTTGGTGCGCGAGACGGGCCCGCTTTATCAGTCCCGCCACTATGAGACCTACCATTTTCTTCTCAGCCTGAGCGACGTGATTCGTATGGAAGGCCTGGAACACCACCAATCGAGCGATAACGGAATCGAGAAGAAGGGAATCACCGATCCGAAATTGGCCCTGCTCAATGCGGAGTTGCTGCCGCATGAGTTTACCCACTCCTGGAACGGCAAGTACCGCCGGCCAGTGGGCTTGGCTACGCCGAATTACGCCACCCCGCAAAAGGGCGATCTGCTTTGGGTCTACGAGGGCATGACGCAATATTGGGGCAACGTGTTGGCCGCGCGCTCCGCTTTTTGGACCCCCGCCCACTACCGCGAGGCCTTGGCCTGGAGCGCCGCGCGGCTCAACGTGAAACCCGGGCGCACCTGGCGCACCCTCGAAGACACCGCCATTGCCTCGCAGATGCTGCGTGGCGGCCACGAGTATTGGTCCAACTGGAGGCGCGGGCAGGATTACTACCAGGAAGGCGAGTTGATCTGGCTCGACGCCGATACCACCATTCGTCAGCTGACCCAGGACAAAAAATCGCTCAACGACTTTTGCCTAAAGTTTCTCGCCGTGGGCGGCAACACTCCGCCAATAGTCGTTCCTTATGACTTTGACGACATTGTCGCCGGCCTGAATGCGGTCGCGCCCTATGACTGGCGCAGTTTTCTGACCGAACGGCTGCAGTCGCACGCGGCCCATGCGCCTCTGGAGGGAATCGAGCATGGAGGCTACCGGCTCACCTATGGCGCCGAGCCCACCGAGTACGAGCTGGCTTACCTCACCAAGTACCAGCAGGTCGATGCCTGGTTTTCGCTCGGCCTGATGGTCAACAACAGTTCCGTCATTGACGATGTCAGGGTCGATTCGCCGGCTTTCCAGGCAGGGCTCGGTCCGGGGATGAAGCTGGTTGCTGTCAATGGCCACGGCTACAACGGGGACGTGCTCAAGGAAGCGATTCGCGGGGCGAAGGGAACAACCAGCCCGATCGAGCTCATTGTTTCCAACGATAACGAGTTCCGCACCCTGCGCCTGGACTACCACGACGGAGGGAAATATCCCCAGCTGGAGCGGGTGCAGGGAACGCCTGATCTGCTGGACGAGATCATCAAGCCACTGGTGGCGAGTAAGGCGAGTGGCCTATAGTGGGTTGTCGTTCAGGAGAGTCTATGTTCAAGGGGTTTCGTGCACTGGGGTTCACTGTTTTCCTTGTGTCATCCACGCTAATCGCCCAGACCAGTACAGTAGCCGCAACTCCGCCTATGGGCTGGAATAGCTGGAACCTTTTTGCCGGCAGGGTGAACGATAAGGATGTCCGCGCTGCGGCGGATGCCATGGTTTCTTCAGGCATGAAGGATGCAGGATACCTTTACGTGAACATTGACGACACCTGGCAAGGTGAGCGCGATGCCCAGGGGAACATTCAGGCCAACAGCAAGTTTCCCGACATGAAGGGGCTGGCCGATTACGTTCACTCCAAAGGTCTGAAGATTGGCATTTACTCCGGTCCGGGTGCGAAGACCTGCGCCAGGTACGCAGGCAGCCTGGGACATGAAGAGCAAGATGCCAAAACCTATGCGGCCTGGGGCATGGATTATCTCAAATACGATCTCTGCAGCTTCCGTCAGAACATGATGGCGGAAGCTCCGAACGATCCGGCAAAGCAGACCCAGATGATGAAAGATGCCTACGAGAAGATGCACAAGGCGTTGCTGGCAACTGGACGCCCGATCGTCTACAGCTTTTGCCAGTACGGTTGGGATGCGGTATGGGAGTGGGGCCCTTCGCTGGGAGCCAACTTGTGGCGGACGACGGGCGACATCAATCCCACCTGGGACAGGATGACATTGATCGGGTTCTCCCAGGCGGGCTTGTCAAAATACGCTGGACCAGGCCACTGGAATGATCCCGATATGTTGGAGGTAGGCAACGGCAAGCTCACGCTGGATGAGAATCGCCTCCACATGAGCCTATGGGCGATCCTGGCTTCGCCATTGCTGGCGGGCAACGATCTTTCTCAGATGCCGGCCGAGACGGCTTCTATCCTGACCAATCGAGACGTAATCGCCATCGATCAGGATCCTCTCGGCAAGCAGGGCGATCGTGTCTCTGAGGTTGGCCCGGTCGAAATTTGGGCCAAGCCACTCCAGGGAGGCGCCAAGGCCGTAGCCTTATTCAACCGGGACGACACCGCGATGCCGGTCACGTTGAAACTAAGCGATGTGGGATTCGGCAGCGGCGCGAAAGCGCACGATATCTGGGGGGCTAAAGATTTGGGCAAGCTCCAGGGCAGCTACACGGTAACCGTCCCGCGTCACGGAGTGGTTCTGCTGCGACTAACGAAGTGATTCGGAGTCTGGTCGTGTCCAAATTAGGTTTTTTGGAGGACTAGGGTGGACCTGCTGTTTCTCTCCATCCCGCTAACAACTCCAACCTGAGCCACTCCTCTCCCCTTGTCATCCCGACCGTAGCGAAGCGCAGTGGAGGGATCTGTAGTGCGCCCTCCGGCTCTCTCAAATTCATCCTGGGAAGCGATCCGGATGAACCATCGCCTCCGAATCAAGCCCTGCCGCAACCCGCCTTCGCTTGCCGGAGATATCTGAGACAGCCGCAGGGCGCACTGCAGATCCCTCCACTGCGCTACGCTACGGTCGGGATGACAAGGGGAGAGGAGTGGCCCAGGTTGGAGTTGTTAGCGGGCTGGAGAGAAACAGCAGGTCCACCCTAGTCCCCCAGCAAACCCCAATTTGGACACGACTGAACTTTAGCCGTCCCTCGGGACTCTCGGGAAGACTTTTCCGCAGCACTCTGTCTCACCCAGAATTTAATTAGCGGCTGCCAAATAAACCGTGAACCATTTATCCGCGTCGCTCCATTGCTGGCGCAATCTGAATCCCGCGCGCGTGAGCAACGACAGGACACTCTGGTCAGTGAACTTGTAACTGTTCTCAGTGTGGATTGTTTCCCCCAACATGAACCGCACCTCCAAATCGAGAGCCTGAATCGCAACCTTCTGCGCCAGCAAGCTCTCCAGGTGCATTTCTACTCGCGAGTCCTGTGCATTCCACCGCGCCTGGTGGCGGAACAACTGGGGATCGAAATTGCCCTCTAATTCGCGATTGATGCGCGTCAGCACATTCATATTGAAGCGGGCAGTCACGCCTGCCGCGTCGTCGTAGGCTGCGTGCAGCATCTTGGTGTCCTTCACCATGTCGGTGCCCAGCAAAAGGCAATCACCGGAAGACAACTGCGCCCGCACACCGCGCAGTACTTCCACCGCGTCTGCAGGCGAAAAATTCCCAATGCTTGACCCGATGTACAGCACCAGCCTTCTTCCGCTGCGGGCAGTATTATTCTGCCGCATCCCCTCGGTGTAGTCGGCAACGATGGGTTCTACGGTCACCTCGGGCAGCTCCGCCTCCAGCCTGCTGCGTGCTTCGTCCAGAGCCGATTGCGACACATCGATGGGGTAATACGTCACACTCCCCTGAAGGCGCACGGCCGCATTGAGCAGCAGTCCTGTCTTGGTAGCTGTACCCGCACCCAGCTCAATCATCGAAAGGTCATGTCCACCGGCAGCGGCGGAGACAATCTCGTCCGCATGCTCAGTCAGGATCTGCCGCTCGGTGCGAGTGACGTAGTACTCCGGCAGCTCAGTAATCTCTTCAAACAGCCGCGAACCCGCCTCGTCGTAAAACAACCACGGAGAAAGCGTCTTGGGCCGGCCGGTGAGGCCGGTAAACACTTCTACCGCGATCGGAGTCGACGCAAACGCCGGCAACTTGGGTAAAGAAATAGCAGACATGATCTCTCCGCGGGCTTCCGATGGAATTGCTAGGGTTAGATGTTTGCCAAACGAATGCCGGAAAACTGCCAGCGCGTCGCAGGAGAGAAAAAGTTCCGGTAGGTGGCCCGTATATGGGAAGCCGGCGTGACTACCGATCCACCACGCAGCACCATCTGGCTGCTCATGAATTTGCCGTTGTATTCGCCCAGGGCGCCCGGCACCGCGGCAAAACCCGGGTAGCCGAGGTAAGCACTCTGGGTCCACTCCCACACATCCCCGAACATCTGCGCTGGACCCTCTGCCGGCCCCGCGCCCAGGGCCACGGGATGCAACGTCCCGTCCTCGAGGAAGTTGCCGGTCATTGGTAATCCCCGCGCCGCAACCTCCCACTCTGCTTCGGTGGGAAGGCGCTTGCCGGCCCAGTGAGCAAAAGCATCTGCTTCGAAATAGCTCACGTGGCAAACGGGAGTTTGCAGCAATTCGGTAAGCGGCAGCTCGCCGTACAGCGTGTACACCAGCCAGACGCCATCCTGCTGGCGCCAATAGAGCGGCGCTTTCCAACCCTCGGCTTTGACCGTGTCCCAGCCTGCGGAGAGCCAAAGCTCCGGACGGCGATAGCCGCCATCCTCGATGAAGGCGAGATACTCCCCGCACGAAACCAACCGCGAGGCCAACGCATAGGGACGGAGGTATTCGGGATGACAGGGTAGCTCGTTATCGAAGGCAAACCCTTCGCCCGAGTATCCGATCTCGCACACACCGCCCGGGTATTCAATCCAATCCGGCTCGCTCAGGGGCGGCGCGTTGAAGACCACCGGTTCGTTGAGATAGGGCGGACGAAGAGGGTTGGTCCACAAAGCGTGCTTGATGTCGTAGGCCAGCAGTTCCTGATGTTGCTGCTCGTGATGGAGGCCGAGCATGATTCTCCGCGTCACTTCCTCTGGAGGACCGGAGGCCAGCAAGCGCTGAATCCCTTCCTGCACATGTTGGCGATATTGAAAGATGGATTCCACCGGCGGGCGGGAGAAGGAAGCGCGCAATTTCTTTTCCGGCTGGTTCGATACAGAGTTGTAGTAGCTGTTGAACAACCAGCGGAAATCGGGATGAAATTCACGGTAGCCGGCAAGGAATTCCTGCAGCAGAAATGTTTCGAAAAACCAGGTGGTATGCGCCAGGTGCCACTTGGCCGGGCTCGCCTCGGCGCAGGACTGCACCATCATGTCTTCCGGCGACAAGGGAAGACAAAGGTCTTCGGTTTGGCGCCGTACGCGTGAGAACTCCTCGAACAGGGGGGAAGTTTTCCTTCTTGTCGTGACTGGCGTCATGGATACCGTTTCTCCCTCTACTTAGAGACGCAAGAGGCTCTTATGTTGCCTATTTTTTTCGACTCTTTTGTTGGCCCATCAATGCACACTGAGCAGGCGGGCCAGAAGGTAGGCCGCTCCCGCAGCTAACCCGCCGATCACCACCGTCTGAACCGCGCTGCGCAAGGTTCCGGAACCGGTTAATCTGCCTTTGACCCCGCCAAAAACAAGCAACGCCACCAGGGTGATGGCCACCGACGCATTGAAGGCAGAGGGCAAACTATTCCCAACCATGTAGGGAAACAGGGGTACTAGGCCCCCGACGACGTAGGAAAGAGCGATGGTGGTGGCACTGCGGCTGGCGCGCTTGGGATGAGGCTCTTCCAGACCCAGCTCAAAACGCATCATGAAATCGACCCAGGCCTGGGGCCGGCGTTTCAGTGCCTCAAGCACCGGCATGCTCTCGCTGCGTTCTACTCCATATTTCTCGAAAATCTCATAGATTTCTTCTTCTTCGTCCCGTGTCCGGTCGACAATCTCGCGCTCTTCGCGCAGCCGCTCGCTGGCGTAGTGCTCGGCGTCGCCTTGGGCGGCGAGAAATCCGCCCAGCCCCATGGCAATCGAGCCGGCAGCGATCTCCGCCAGTCCGGCGAGCACCACCACATGGACCGAATTGACGGCCCCCGAAAGCCCCGCTGCCAGGGCAAACGGGACCGTTAAGCCATCCGACATCCCGATGACCACATCGCGCACCAGCGCCGTCGACCCAAAATGCTTTTCTATGTGATGGGCGGGTGGCGCGGGCGTTTCGACCGGGTTGATCGCCATCCCGGCAGTTTACCTCAGTGTTCTGTCATGACAACGGATATGGGCTAGGCTGCGTCCATAGCCTTAGCGCCGCCGTCTAAAGGGTGCAATGAATCCGTCGATAAGACTCGCTGGATGGGCCCTGCTGGTCATGTTGTTGGCGCCGCCGGCTGGCCGCGCCCAGGAGGACGACGGTGCGGGCCCTCCGGACAGCGGAAATGGCATGGGCCAGGCATTCGGAAAGGGTAACGGGGTTCGTGGAACAGTGACCGCAGCCGCAGCCAATCGTTTCACTATTCGCACCGATGAGGGAGACACCTACCAGGTCTTCTACAGTCCGAACACGCGCCTGATGAAGGATCGGCAGCCGATCGAGGCCGCCGACGTACACGTGGGAGACATGTTGATGGCTGGGGGACTGGTCGATGCCAAGGCCAGAACGGTGGGAGCAGTGGTCGTAGTCGACATTGATGCCAAAGAAGTGCAGCAGGCGCGGGCAGCCTTTGGCAAGACCTGGGTGATGGGAAAAGTGACCGCCATTCATGACCTGAAGATCACCATCGAGCGGGCCGGCGACAAGCAGGCGCAAGTGGTGGCGGTGGACGAAAACACATCCTTCCGCAAGCATCGAGAGGACGTGACCCTGGGCGACGTAAGGGTAGGAGACATGATCAGCGCGCAAGGGGCACTGCATGCGGACACGTTTCTCGCCACCACGCTGCGCATCATGCCTCCACGGACCCCAGGCCAACAAGCGGATGGGCCCGGAGCTCCGATCCAGTGAATGCCGGAAACGATAGGACCCTGATGCAACGTTTATTCCTGCTGTTGTCCGTGTGGTTCGCTCTTCTCCCGGTGGCTGGAGCGCAATCGACCCCGGTCACCACCGGTGGGCTGGTACATGGCACGGTTAAGGCGGGAAATGTTCCTCTTCCCGGGGTCAGCATCGTCGCCACCAACACGCTCACTGGCCAGCGCTACGCCACCGTGACGGACATCAACGGCAACTATTCCATGACCATACCGTCCAGCGGCCGGTATGTGCTTAAGGCCGAGCTCGCCGCCTTTGCTCCGGAGACCAAGGTCGCCCTGATCAAATCTCCGACCTCCGGGCCCCCGGCCCCCGGAACCCCTGCCCCCGCCGCACCGCTGAACCAGCAGGCCGATTTTTCTCTCACACTAGCTTCGCGAGTCCCCCCGGAGACTCCACAGCAGAATGAGGCGGGTGCTCCAAGCCAAGGCACACGCCAGGCAGGAACTGTGCGCCGCAACACCGGCGCCGGAGCCCAGAATTTGGCATTGTTGGCTGCTCTCGCCGGCACTCAGGATGCAGGCATCAATAGCGGCGCTACCGGTACTGCGGCCCTGCCTTCGGTAGCCAACAACTCTGATTTCTCAACCGATTCGGTCGCAGTCGTCGGGCAGGCAGGGACGACCAACCCCTTTGCCGGGGTAGACATGCAGCAGCTTCGCGATAACGCCGAGCTGGATCAGTCGCTCACCGGCGGCGGCGGCCCGGGAGGCCGCGGACAGGGCGGAGCGGGTGGTGGCCCCGGTGGCGGCGGTCCCGGTGGCGCTGGAGGCGGAGGGGGTTTTGGTGGAGGTGGAGGCGGTGGCTTCGGCGGTGGGGGCGGCTTCGGCGGTGGAGGTGGAGGCCGCGGAGGTCGTGGAGGCGGTGGTTTCGGCAATTTCCGCGGGTTTAAACCCAACCAGCCTCATGGCAGTTTCAACTGGACAGGTGGAAACAGCGCCCTCAATGCCACTCCTTTCCCCATCCGGCCGCAGAGGGAGCCGCAGCCCAGCTATGCGCAAAACCAGTTTGGGCTAACCTTCCTGGGCACACCTTACATCCCGCACCTGATCGAGCATGACACCAAAGACACGATCTTTTTTAACCTGTCGGGTCAACGCTCCTCTTCGCCCTTCAGCCAATACGGTAGCGTCCCCACTGCTGACGAGCGTGCCGGTGACTTGTCCACCCTCACCACCCAGCAAGGCACGCCCATCACCCTTTATGATCCGCTTACCGGCGCGCCGTTCCCGAACAACAAGATCCCGGCAGGGCGGATCGCACCCCAGGCAACGGCTCTATTGACTTACGTTCCCGCGCCTAATCTGCCCGGCCAATACCAGAATTACCAGCGCCTCTCCTCCCAGGAGTCGAACAACACCCGTCTCGGCGTGCGTTTCATACACAGCTTTGGCCCCAGTACGGGAGGGTCGCCCATTGGAGGGCTCATCCGCCAATATCTGGGACAGGGCGGCCCCGGCCTTCGCCAGAGCGTAAACGTGAATTTTAATTACAACCACACGGCAGCCGACGAATTGAGCCTCTTCCCCGAACTAGGCGGTAAGCAGCAAAGTCATCAATACTCGACGGCGCTCGGATACTCGATAGGCAAGGGCAGGCTGACCAACAATCTCGGCCTCAACTGGAACCGAAGCCATGCTCAGCTCAGCAACTACTTCACCGGGGTCAACGATGTCGCCGCCCAGGCGGGTCTCAGCGGACTACCCACAAACCCACTTTTCTTTGGTCTGCCAAACATTACCCTGAATCAATTCACGAGCATCAACGAGCAACAGCCAAATTTCCAGACCAACCAGACGATCGCCGCCTCCGACACGAGCTCCTGGATCCACAAGAAACACAACATCCGCTTTGGCGGAGATTTTCGCCGCGTTCATAACGATCTCTTTGGCAATACCGGCAACATCACCGGCACCTACACCTTCACCGGCTTCTACACTGAGAAGCCGGGGACCAGCGGCACCATTGGCGGAACGTCTTCCACCGGATCGTCGCTCGCCGACCTGCTGCTCGGTTTACCGCAACAGACTTCGCTCCAGGCGCCTGATCAGAAATCTTATCTGCGGCAGAATGCCTGGGATGCTTTTGCCCAGGATAGTTGGCGGGCTTTGCCGAGCCTGACCCTGTTGTTCGGCCTGCGCTACGAGTACTTTTCCCCCTACTCCGAAAAATACGATCGCCTTGCCACCCTGGACACCGGCGACAATTTCACTTCTGTAGCCACGGTTGTTTCCGGAGGCACCGGTCCTTTTACAGGAAAGTATCCCCGCGATCTGATCTACCCCGAGCACAACAATTTTTCACCTCGGATTGGCATCGCCGTGCGGGCAGCGAAAGACACCGTGGTGCGCGCAGGATACGGCATCAACTACGCCGTCGGCCAATATGCAAAATTCATCCAGGACTTCGCCTTCCAGCCGCCCTTTGCCAACGTGCAGACCAATGAAGCCACGACGGGTGGGGCGAACATCACGCTGGCCAACGGCTTCCTGCCCGAAGGGCAAACTGAGGGCAACTACGCGGTCAACAAAAATTACCGGCTCCCTTACGTGCAGGTATGGAACATCAATTTGCAGCGCAGGCTACCGCTGAACATCGTGCTCAACATCGGCTACAACGGCTCCAAGGGCACTCGCCTCGACATCGTCGACGCCCCCGGCCGCAGCGCCAACGCTTCGCTCAGTAACGTTTTCTACGATTATGAGCAGTCGGTTGCTTTCTCCAACTACAACGCGCTGACCGTAAGCGCGCGCAAGCAACTGCAGCGCGGCATTTCCCTGGCCGCGACCTACACCTATAGCCACTCCATTGACAATGCCAGCTCCATTGGTGGGAACGGAGGCAGCGCCACTGCGGTGGCGCAAAACTGGCAGAACCTGCTGGCCGAAGAATCCAATTCCAGCTTCGATATACGCAACCAGGTCACGGGGAATTTTCTCTACGAGCTACCCTTTGGACCCGACGAACACTTCATCACCACAGGGTGGGTCGGGCATGCCTTGAGCGGCATCTCGGTTTCGGGAACCTTCACTTTCGCCAATGGCAGCCCGCTGACTCCGAACTATGAGGCGACCGTGGATGAAGTAGCCCGCGGCACCACGGCATCGCTCCGCCCTGATCGGGTTCCAGGAGTCTCGCTGACTGCCGGGGGCGGTTCGCTCGAAAACTGGTTCAACAAGAGCGCGTTCGCCACCCCTGCGGACGTGTATGGGACTGCCTCCCGTTTCTCCATTCCAGGCCCCGGCAAAGTTTCGGTGAATGCATCCCTCTCGAAAACGGTGCGCTTCAATGAAACCCGCACCTTTGAAACCCGCGCCACTGCCAGTAACGTTTTCAACACCGTCCAATACTCAGGGGTCGATACGACATTAGGGTCGGGAACCTACGGCCAGGTAACGTCAGCGAACACCATGCGTCAATTTAGCTTCCTCGCCCGTTTTCGGTTTTAGAGGAAGAGAGGATTTCGGATGATCGTAATCGGTCACTTGCGAAGATTTACCGCCGGGGCCCTCTTCGCCCTGGCGGTGGCCGGCTTGCGGGCGCAGGACCAAAGCCAGCCGCCGCAGCAGGATTCGCAAGAGGCCTACACCCTGAAGGTGAACAGCGACCTGGTGCTCACCAATGTTGTCGTCCGCGACAAAAAGACGGGAGAAGTGATTCGCGGACTCAAGGCCAGCGACTTCCAGGTCCTGGAGAATGGCAAACCGCAATCCATTATCAGCTTTGACTTCCAAAGCGTGGACCAGGCTGCGCCGCTCAACGAGGCCACCATCAACGGCAAGTCTCCCAACACCATCATGGGCAGCATGAACCGCAACGTCACTTCCGAACAATTGCGCAACCATCGCCTCATCGTCATGTTCTTCGACATCACCTCGATGCAGCCCGAGGACCTGGAACGCGCCCAGGACGCAGCCCGCAGTTACATCAACAAACAGATGCACCCGGCGGACCTGGTTGCCGTCGTCTCCCTCGATCAGTCCCTGTCACTCGATCAGGATTTCACCGCCAATAAGCAACCATTGCTGAACGCGGTGAATAAATACTCCGGAACCCAGGGAGCGGGCTTTCAATCAGGCGCCACCAGCACCACCAACCAGGTGGAAGATACCACTGCCTTCACTCCCGATGAGCAGGAGTACAACGACGTCAATACCGACCGCGAGCTGTTTGCGTTTGAAGACATTGCCCACTCGCTCTCCTATATCAACGAGAAAAAGTCCTTGCTCTACTTCTCTGGTGGCATCCAGCGCGACGGCATCGAGAACCAGGCCTCGCTGCACGCAGCCATCAATGCTTCGGTGCGCGCCAACATGTCCATTTATTCCGTAGATGCACGCGGACTCGAGGCCATCTCTCCCTTGGGCGATGCGAGCACCGGCAGCTTGCGCGGCACTTCGGCCTACAACGGCGCGGCGCTGCAGAACAACCTCGACTCCAATTTCAACACCCAGGAAGTGATGGCCACCCTTTCCTCTGATACTGGCGGAAAGGCCTTCTTCGATTCCAATGACTTCTCCCCGGCCTTCCAGCGCATCCAGCAGGACACTTCCGCCTACTACGTCATCGGTTTCCGTTCCACCAACCCGGTGCGCGATGGCCGCTATCGCCGGCTGACCATCAAGATCAACCGGCTCAACGTCAAGATTGAATATCGTCCCGGCTACTACGCTCCCGCCGACTACAAGCATGCCAACAAGGATGAGCGCGAGCGCCAGTTGCAGGAGCAGTTGGCCAGCGACCTCGCTGCCACCGACGTCGAGGTCTACCTGCAGGCGTATTACTTCCGCGACGACAATGGTTCCGGAACTCCTCGCTTTTACGTGCCCGTGTCCTTGATCGTTCCTGGATCGCAGATCCCCTTCGTGAAAGGAGGAGACCGCAGCAAGGCTACCCTCGACATCATCGGGGAACTCAAAAACACTGCTGGGCAGGACATGGCGGAAATTCGCCAGACGGTCAAGCTGGCCATTGATGATTCGCAGCAGGTTTCACGCAAGAACATTCAGTACACGACAGGGTTTACCCTGCCGCTGGGCAAGTACCATCTCAAGTTTGTGGTGCGCGAGAATCAAACCGGCCGCATGGGGTCGTTTGAGACCGACATCAATCTGCCTGACCTGAAGAAGTTTCCACTCAAGCTCAGCTCCGTTGTGCTCTCCAGCCAGCGCTCTGCTGCGGGCAAGAAGGATGCAGATAATCCCCTTTCCAACGGTGGCTTTACCTGGGTGCCGAATGTGGCCCACGTCTTCCGTACCGATCAGCATATGTACTTGCTCTACGAGGTGTACGATCCCGCAAACGGCGGCGCCAAAGCAAATCCGGCTTCTACCACCGCAGGCAAGCCGGGCGTGAAGGTGCTGACCAGCATCGAATTCCTGCAGGGAACAACTAAAGTTTTTGAAACCCCGCTGGTTGAGGCCAACAGCGTGAACGTGCCCGGACGCGATGCCGTAGCCTTCGCCTTCGACGTCCCGCTTGACCGCCTGAACGCCGGCCTTTACATCTGCCAGGTCAACGTCATCGACGATTCGGGTGGCACCTTCAGTTTCCCGCGCCAGGCGATGTTAGTTCGCGCCGCGGCGCCGGCAACGCCAAACCCTGTGCCCGGGAACGGGGCTTCTACTCCCGCTCCTGCTCCTTAGCCGAAGCCGCAGCGCCTCACTGGCTACATGCCTCTGGGCAGGCTTCTGGTCATAGCGAACGATTGTCCTGTTTCGAGCAGCGACTTGAGGCTTGACAGCACCATAGGCCATCCGCCCCTGGTAAATTCGATTAGCTTCGAATCGGCAAAATCGATTTCCTGGGTGACCGTCAACTTCGTCACATCTCCAGTAGGCTCGATTTCCATGGTTACGCGGGAAAATCCTTCGGCTTGCATTTCCGGGGACATCTCAAAGCGCCATGTGACGACCAGTTTGCGCGGTTGATCCAACTCGATCACCTCGCCGGTATTGGCAACCCTCGCGTCATCCGTCACCAGCTTCCAAGGGGCACCCGCAGACCATTCCGATTCATGGTGCATGCCAAACCAGTATTGCTTCGTAAACTCCGGCTGTATCAGCGCATCCCACAACTTCTCCGGCGTCGTCCGGATATAGGTGACATACACTGTCCTGGATATCCCATTCGTATTGCTCATTGTTGATCTCCTTCGAGGCGCTTCTTGAGTTCACCGAGCGCGCTTAACGGCTTTCGCTCGAACTTACGGATCCAGCGTTCACTGATTTCGTGGATCGGTACCGGGTTAAGGTAATGCTGTTTCTCACGGCCTTGCCAACGAATCGCCACAAGATTCGCCTTCTCCAGGATGCGGAGGTGTTTCGCAACCGCCGGTCGCGTCATATCGATCCCTTCACAAAGTTCGCCCAGTGTTTGGCCGTTTTGTCTGTAAAGCCTGTCCAGGAGCTTGCGTCTGCTGGCGTCTGCCAGTGCCCGGAAGACGGCGTCTGAACTCATGTCATTATTATGAAACCAAAAGGTTCCATGTCAAGTTTTATTCTTGCTCTGAGCGATAATGCTGTTCGATGGTGAAACCGATGAATGCAGTGGGACTCCATGGATATGGAAGCGTCGAGCAACTGCTGTATCAGGAGGTTCCGATCCCTCTTGCCGGCCCCGGCGAAGTGCTGGTGAAAATGGCTTCTACCAGCGTCAATCCTATTGATTACAAAATCCGCCGTGGGGACATGAAGGACATTATGCCGTTGCAACTGCCCTTCATTCCCGGGTATGACCTTGCAGGTCAGGTAGTCGCTTTGGGAGAGGGAGTCACCAGCGTCAAGCTCGATGCGCTGGTCATGGGAGTAGCTGAGCACGCCTACGCCGAGTATGTCGTCTGCAAAGCTGAAATCCTGGCTCCCATCCCAGCCGGGCTTGACCCCGACGAAGCCGGCGCTTTCCCGCTCGTTTTACAGACCGGCTCCCAATTGATCGAGCGGGGAGTTGCTCCGCGATCAGCCGGCCGGCTGCTGATTACCGGTGCGCTGGGCAGTGTGGGCCGTACCGCGGTGCACGTTGCCAAACAACACGGTGCCTATGTGATTGCCGGGGTTCGTTCCAACCAGCAAGCCGAGGCAGAAAAGCTGGGGGTAGATGAAGTTGTCGCCGTGGACGACGAAAGGCAACTGCACAGCCTGAACGAATTAGACGCAGTCGCAGATACAGTTGGCCGCGAGGTGATTGATCGCCTCATTCCCCACATCCGGAAGAACGGACTTCTCGCCACGGTAATCGGCAGACCGAAATCCGCGGATGGAAGAGATCTGCAGGTGCACGAGGTCTGGTCTGAGCCGGACGCGAAGCGGCTGCAAGACCTGGCAGGAGAGCTCGCGCGAGGTGAGTTCACCATTCCCATCAGCAAAAAACTTAAGCTTGCGGAAATCCGCCAGGCCCACGCCCTGGCAGAAAAAGGTGGGGTAGGAAAAATAGTCATTACCCCCTGACCCCTAGCCGGGATTATCCTCCTGAGCCGGTTTTCGGTACGGGCAATGCCTGCATCCCGAGTTACAGCAGCTCCCTCGTTTCAGGTGGTACTGCGTCGTGAAGACGAGGTACGGGCCGTCGTAGTAGTAATCCTCTCCCAACTGCAGTGCCGCCGGCCCCGGCGGCGGGTTGGCCGATTCATCCCCCATACCCTTTATTCTCTCAGGCCAAAGCTAATCTTGGCCGATCGGCATGCCGGGCGGCGCCTCGACCGAAGGGGCCGGTACAAACTTCGCCGGGTCCCGCTCGAATTCCGCGATGCGCGCCAGAGCGGCCGCGCGATGCGCCTGTCTTTCGCGCGCCAGGCCACTCTCCGCGGCGAGCTGGGTCTTCAATCCGGACACTTCCAAGCGGGCGATCGCCCGCGCCTGGGTGGAAGTCTCCTTCGCAGCCGCCAGGCCAAGCAACCTTTCCAAGGTTGCCGATTCCACCGCGGATTGGATCTCCGCTGCCAGGCCGCTCTCCCGTGGCGCCTGCCAGGTAGCCTTGAGCACGCTGGTCAACATCTCGTCCAGGCCAGGATTGCGGGCGTCTCGCGCGTGATACTCAATCAACCGCGAAGCGCGCTGCGGATCAAACAGCAGGCTCAGCGTAAGATCAGCCGCTGACTGGGCAGCGGCCACAGGATCGAACGTCAGTCCGGTGAAGGCAGGAAAGCTCTCTCGCGTGTGTGGATACCCCGGCGCGACCGGCGGGAGCAGCCGCAACAGTGATTCCGGTAAGGTCAATGTCGTGGGCGATAAGGTGCGCAGCACCGCGATAAGCGCCTTACGCTGATCGGCCGCGGAAACAATTTCCGTGATCTCCTGCCCATCGCCGCGCAGTGCGTAGCGATAGTCCAGTCCTCCTATTTCCTTTGCCGCGGCCTCCGTCTGGTAGCGGTGCATGAGATACAGCGGCACCAGCACATCTGCGAGTTGCGACACGGGTGTTCCCAAAGGAATGGCGTTCAGGCCAAATTGCTTCAATGCCGCAGCTCGCACGGTGAGCACGCGATCCAGCTCGGCCGCGGAATCTGGACCGTTATCCCACAGGTGAGCGTGGGGATGCGCGCTGCCCTGCGGCCGCGCATCTTCGTCGGTAATAAAGTAGAGGCCCTGCTGTTGTGCGTTGCGCAGCACCTCAGCCAGATCGTTCCCTTCCCCATAGCCATAGGTGATTGCTACCTTGTCCCATGCTCCGATGCCGGCAGCGTAGGCATGGGAGAGATCTGGTTTGCCATGGCTGTCGAGGGCGATGAGTGGGTGAGGGTAATCCATCACCGAGGTGCCCTGCCCCAGTGAGCTGGCGGCAAAGTTATGCGCCAGGCCTAGGGTATGGCCCACCTCGTGTGCAGCCAGTTGCCGCACCCGCGCCAGCACCATGGCCCGCAGCGCATTGTCGGCCGGTAGCGGTGCTCCATCCAGATACGGATCCTCGAGCGATTGCGCGATCATGAAATCCTGCCGCGCCCGCAGTGATCCCAGCGTCACCTGGCCCTTGATGATTTCGCCTGTCCGCGGATCGACTACGCCCTCGCCATAGGACCATCCCCGCGTGTAGCGATGCACCCACTGGATCACGTTGTAACGAATGTCCATAGGGTCGGCGCCCTCCGGAAGCACTTCCACCCGGAAGGCGTTACGATAGCCTGCCGCCTCGAACGCCTGGTTCCACCAGCGAGCGCCTTCCACCAGTGCTGTGCGAATTGGCTCCGGCGCTCCGCGATCGACGTAGTAGGTGATCGGCTCTACGGGATCGCTGACTGCGGCCGTGGGGTCTTTCTTCTGCAGCCGATGACGCGTAATAAAGAGCTGATCGAGCGGAGCACCGAGGGGAGCAGAGTAATCGCGATATCCGGTCGCGAAATAACCGGAATTTGGGTTATACGCGCGCGGGATGTATCCCGGCCCCGGTAGTTCGATGAGTGAATGGTGCTCCCGCACCGTCACCGCGTGTGGGTCAGGGGTTACATCCCCGAGGTAGGATTTCTGCTCAGGTGCGTCGGTAGTAAAGGTGAGAATCGCTTCCACTTCCGTGTTGCGCGGGAAGTTCTTTAGGTTCTCCGCCAGGATCGCTGACCGTCTGGGATCGAGTGCATACTTCCCTTGCTTGGCTTGCACCAGTCGCTCGCCTACGCCGTGGGCATCCTGAAGGAAGAAGTCGGTTGCGTCCACCAGGACGTGGCCGCTCTGCTCTGCTTCCACGGTGAATCCAAAAAGCACTGATTCGGCGAAGGACTGTTTCACCGCCGCTTGTTCTGCGCTCTCTGGGGAGGAAGAGCGGAAGGCGAGGTTCGGCGCAATCAGGAGCACTTTGTTTCCGCTGCGCATGAAATGCACCACCTGCCCGTTGCCGAGTTGACCGCGGTCGAGAAACAAATCATTCGAACCGATGCCGTAGGGGAGTTGATTAAGGTAGAGAAAGTCTTTATCGAAGGACGGGACCTCGAGCAGCAACTTGCCCGTGCCGGCCTCCCAATAGAGAGGGAATAGGCCGTCCATTTTCTTGAGTGCAGCCGTTCGTGCGTCGATGGTGGCAGCCGCCGACGGAAGAACTGCAGCTAAGAACAAGCAGATAAGCGAGCGCATAAAATGCATTGTATTGGTAATGAAGGGTACGGCCTTTAGGCCGTACGTAATTACTTTAGGATCCGTGCGGCTTACAGGCTGCGGAAAAACTCAGTTTCTTGTTAGGGCACGAATTTAGTCCAGCCGCTGGATTGGTGGAAGCCCCGGACTTCAGAGGTTGCGGAAAAACGAGTGATTTTCCTTATTTTGAGCGCCCCGCGCTTGAGTTTTTAGTTTTCCGCGGAGCTATTTGGGTAGTTTTACTGGGTTTTTACTGATCGTTTAGGGGGTGGTCGCCAG
>Ga0302325_10001732_pt1 | contig 54881 bp, 50 predicted proteins | sample Palsa_T0_2_FD_201948 | JGI IMG/M metagenome (GOLD analysis project Ga0302325, IMG submission 201948) | Peat permafrost microbial communities from Stordalen Mire near Abisko, Sweden - Palsa_T0_2 | ecosystem: Environmental > Terrestrial > Soil > Palsa > Peat permafrost | place: Sweden: Abisko... | reverse complement strand
GCGGGAGGCAGGCCGGGCTTGAAGTGCCCGTCCACCAACAGGCCCCAGACCTGCTCGTAGGGAACTGCGCCGACCAGGTTCTCGATGTCGACGCCGCGGTAGCGCAGCGCTCCGCCCTCTTTATCGGGCTCGGCGATCTCGGTGGCGAAGGCGACGACGCCTTCAAGGCCGGACTGGACCCCCTCCAGGGGGTCCGGCGCGGGGGTGGGGGTGGATGGGGTGGGAGACTGGACCTCGCTCATTGCACTCGCTTTCTGGGCTCGCTGCTCGACGGGGTGGCTGCCTTGTGGGCAGGCCCATATCGTCGCAGGAATGTCCTCGCGGGTAGGCTGTGACCGAAAGCTTGAGCACTCACGCTGAGGAGGGATCGTGTCTGACGAGGATCTGATGTTCCGAGGAGCAGGCGAGCTCGCGGGCATGGTGCGCTCGGGAGAGATCTCGGCGCGCGAGCTGGTGCAGAGCTCGCTCGATCGGATCGAGGAGCTGAACCCCGCGCTGAACGCCTTCGTCGAGGTCGATTCCGAGCGCGCGCTGCAGGCGGCCGAGCAGATCGGCCCCGGTGACGAGCGCCCGTTCGCGGGGGTGCCGATCGCGATCAAGAACCTTCGCGCGGTCAAGGGCCTGCGCTTCACCTACGGCTGTTCGCTGATGGCCGATCACGTGGCCGACCATGATCACAACTCGGTGCGGCGTCTGAAGGAGGCTGGCTTTGTGATCGTCGGCACCACCACGCTCCCTGAGTACGGGATCCTGCCCACCAGCGAGGCACGCCTGTTCGGCCCGACCCGCAATCCCTGGGACACGCAGCGGACCGCCGGCGGCTCCTCCGGCGGCGCGGCGGCGGCTGTGGCGGCGGGCATGGTGCCGGTCGCCCACGGCACCGACGGCGGCGGCTCCATCCGCATCCCTGCGGCCTGCTGCGGGCTGGTGGGCCTGAAGCCGAGCAGAGGGCGCATATCGGTCGCCCCCGAGATGGGCGACTCTCCGCTCACGACCGACGGGGTGCTCACGCGCACGGTCGCCGACACGGCGGCGATCCTCGACGTGCTCGCCGGCTATGAGATCGGCGATGCCACCTGGGCGCCACCGCCGTCCGAGCCGTTCGCCACGGCCGCGGAGCGCGCACCTAGCTCCGCGATCGCCGACCGCCTCGGCGGGCGCCTGCGGATCGCCACGACGACGCTTCCGCCGGTCGCCGAGGCGATCGTCGATCCGCTGTGTGCGGGGGCGGTCTCCGAGGCCTCGGAGCTCCTGCGCTCGCTCGGGCACGAGGTGGAGGAGGTCGATCCGCCGTGGCCGCAGGAGGGGCTGGCCGAGATGTTCGGTGTCGTGTTCGCGATCCACATCGCGATGTCGATCGCCGCATCTGGCGTGGTAGCCGGGCGCGAGCCCACCGCGGAGGACATGGAGCCGATGAGCTGGGCGATCTTTTCGATGGTGCAGAGCCTCAACGCCGTCCAAGGGGCCGGCCTGGCCGTGCAGCTGCAGGGGGTCGCGCGGCAGCTCGTCTCGTTCCTTGCTCCCTATGACGCGCTGCTCATTCCCGCTCTCGCCGAGCGTCCGCTCCCCTTGGGACTGCTCGATACGGCGGCGGAGTACCCGATGGGAACGTTTACGCGCTCGGGACTGTTCACGCCCTTCACGGCGCTCTTCAACGCGGACGGCCAGCCCGCCATTTCGCTGCCCCTGTATCAGGGCGAGGACGGGCTGCCACTGGGCGTTCAGATCGTCGGGCGGCCCGCGGGCGAGGCGGCCCTGCTGGCTCTGGCAATGCAGCTTGAAGAGGCAAACCCGTGGGCCGAGCGCCGCGCGCCGGAGGCCCAGACGGTCCTCGAGTAGACGGCCCTCCGCCTGTCAGCCGGCGCCGAGCACCGCGGGCATCGGCGCGGGCGTGACCCCGAGGCTCTGGGCATCGGCGACGCCGCCGCTTGAGATCATCGGAACCTCCATCAGCTCAGCCTCATCCCAGGTGGCAAACGCGCGGGGTCCCGCGACGGCCTCGAGCAGGCGCAGGCCGCGCGAGACGATCGCCGTCGGCACGTGCAGCAGCGGCCGCGTGCGGTTCAGCGAGCGCAGCACCGTGCGCACGATCTCGTTGTGGCTGAGCTGCTCGGGGCCCGCGAGCTCGTAGCGCGCGTGCCCCTCGGCCTGACGCAGCGAAGCGATCACGCAGTCGGCCACATCCTCGACCCAGATCGGCTGATAGGTCGCGCGGCCGCGACCGGAGACCGGCATCAGCGGCAGCAGGGCCAGGCGCTCGAGCAGCGTCAGCCAGGGATCACCCGGGGCGTAGATGATCGACGGTGCGAACACGGTCGAGCGCAGCCGCGACTCGCGCACGGCCTGCTCGGCGAGCGCCTTGGCGCGCAGCAGGCGCGCGCGCTGGTGCGTCGAGGCGCCGAGCACTGAGAAGAACACGAAGCGTTCCACTCCCGAGCGTTCGGCCGCCTCGACCATCCGCCACGTTGCGATTCCGTTGATCTCCTCGATCGATCCGTGCGGCTGATCGCGAATCGCCGCGGCGAGATGCACGACGGTGTGAACGCCGCGCAGCGCGTTGCGGAAGGAGGGCGGATCGGTGAGGTCGCCGAGAGCGATCTGCACGCGCACGCGCTGAGCGCCCAGGCCGCGCGGGTTGCGCACCAGGCAGCGCACCTCAGCGCCTTCGGCGACGAGACGACGCAACACGGCGGAGCCAACGAGACCTGTGGCGCCGGTGAGCAGCAACATCGCCCAAACCTAGCGGAGTCGTCCCCAGCGCAGATGGTTGACTCGGCAATCATCTACGATGGGGTTCTGCCTCGCGTGCGCCATCCGTAAAATAGGCTGCCCGCGGGCACAAGCTTCCCGTAAAACCGACCAGGAAAGAGCGAATGGCCTACGTTATCGCCGAGCCGTGCATTGGCACGAAGGACAACTCATGCGTCGAGGTATGCCCGGTGGACTGCATCCACCCGACGCCCGAGGAGCCGGGGTATGACGCGGCCGAGATGCTCTACATCGACCCCGAGGAGTGCATCGACTGCGACGCCTGTGTCGAGGCCTGCCCCGTGGATGCCTGCTTTGCCGAGGATCAGCTGCCCGAGGAGTGGCAGAAATACACGCAGATCAACGCCGACTACTTCGCCAACGCCAAGTAGGAGGCATCGAGCACGTCCAAGACGGGAACGTCCGGGACTGCTGACTCGATCAGCTCGCGAAGCTGCCGGGAATCGAAGCGGTGGGACTGCGGGGCCAGCGGGTTGACCGTGATGGCCTTCAGCTCGATCGTCTGGCGTACCTCGATCGCAAGGCCCTGACGGCGGTACCAGCTCGGCCCGTGTCTAGACAGGAACACCCTCGTGGGGTCGCCAGCCACGATCGTGAGTTCGCGCCCGGCCCGCTCGCGCCTGGCCGACAGCAGCCCCTCGAGGAACGGCTCGGAAAGCGCGCCGTCCACCCGCAGGGTGCTCGCGCGCGGATGCTCCTTCAACAGCGCGGCGATTTCCGCCGGCTCGCCGTTCAGGACCAGGCGCCGCTCCAGCGCCAGCTGCTCTGCGTCTGCATCGCCCGGCGCCCGGGCTGCGCCGCTCTCCGTGCGGGCGGAAGCCCTGGGCAGCCTCACGAGCTCAACCGCATCGACCGTAGTCGCGACGACCCGCTCGATGTCCTCGCCGAGCACCGCGCCGGTGGCCATCAAGAGCCCGTCGGAGACCATCGGGGAGGAGGCCGCCCGGCGATCGATGGCCCCGTCGATCAGCACCTGCTCGGCGCCCAGTCCCACCATCGCGTCGCTGACGGCGCGGATGTCGGCGGCGGCGCTGGGGCCGGCCACTTCGACGGTGCCCGGCTCGGTCACCCTGGCGAGAACGACTTCGCCGAGCGGCGTCCTGACGCCCGTCTGCGCGAGGCGCTCGTGCGCCACGCCGCTCGCGCGCAGCAGTTCTCCGGTGGTCGCGACGAGGCTGCCTGCGGCCAGGTGCACCCGCGGCTTCTCTATGCGCCCGTCGATCACGTCGCGCGCCTCACCGTCGCGCCCGATCGAGGTGACGCCCACCCGCGTGTGAGCGGCCGCGTGCTCTGAGAGGATCGCGCTGAGGGTCTCTGTCTTGCCGGTGTTCTTCGCCAGGCCCACCAGCGCGAGCCGGCGCGTGTCGCTCAGCAGCTCGGAAAGCCGCGCGGGCGCGCCTCTACCCATCCGCGCCGAATGCGCTCGCGGCGCCGTTCTGGCTTGAGGCATCGGACTCGGCGATCCGCGCGGCCAGCTCGCGCACGATGAAGCTCGCCACGTGGTATGGGTAGGTCCCCTTCGAGAAGCCGGCGTCATAGCCGAGCTCCTTGGCCAGCTCATTTGAGACGCGTGGACCGCCGCACGTGAGAATCATCTGCCTGCGCCGTCCCTCGGCTTCGACGATCTCCACGAGCTCGGTCAGATTCTGCACGTGCAGATTCTGCTGCGTGACCGTCTGTGAGACGAGAATCGCATCGGCGCCCAGGTCGATCGCCCTGGCCATCAGGACGCTGTTGGGCACCTGGCTGCCGAGGTTGTGCGTCTCGAAGGCCCGGTAGCCCTCCAGGCCATGGTGGCCGTGGTAGCCCTTCAGGTTGAGCATCGCGTCGATGCCCACGCTGTGGGTATCTGTTCCCGTGGCGGCGCCCACGATCACGATCGGGCGGCCGATGTGCTCAGCCGCGAACGCTTCAATCTCATCCTCGTTCATGTACTCGATGTCGAATCCCTCGACGCTGAGCGAGGCGTAGTCGACGGTTGCCGTGCACTCGCCGAACATCACGAAGTAGGTGTAGCCATCGGTCAGACTCTGGTAGTGGACGACCTCCGGGTGCTCGAAGCCCATCTTCGCCGCCAGCTCCTGCGCGGCCTTGCGCGCGGCCAGCCCGTAGGGGACCGGAAGCGTGAAGCTGAACTGCACGATCCCGTCGCCGAGATGATCCGCGTAGGGCTTTACACGCTTGAGGTCGATCTCCCGGTGGGGCCCGTCTGCGGGCGCGGACGGCGCGCTAGACACGGCTCGGAGCTCCCCGCATCAACTCGCTCGCCGGGTTCAGATAGTCCTCGTGTGTCTCGACGATGCCCTCGGTGCCGCGGCCCTCATCGACCTGGCGCGGTACATCCCCGAACACGCCCTCCGCGAGCGCCGCGAACAGGCCGATGCCGGCGATCCTCTCGAGCAGCTCGTGTGCTCCGCGCAGCACCTCCTGAGCGCGCGTCTGGATGATGCCCCCGCGCCTGAACTCGATCTCATCGCCCAGGTCGCGCGCGGCGTCGAACACGTAGTTCACGTTTTCAAGACCGATCACGCGGTCATGCACATGCGGCGTGAAGATGCCCTCGGTGGGAACGCCGATCGTCTGGATGCCCTGGCCGGTGGCGATGGTGACGAGGTTGAACAGCGAGTCGGCCGCGTGCGTGCGATACAGGTTGCCGTCCATGTGACGCGTGGGCGGCATGTACTTGACCGGGCAGTCCGGAAACAGCTCGCGCGTGAGCTGCGCCTGGGCCCACTCGAACAGCATGCCGTTGACGACCGGCGTGTCGATCTCGAACGCATCCCCGAGCGCGATCTGCTCATCGGGTACGCCGGAATCGAGCGCAAGCTGGCGGTTGATGAACTGCGAAGCGGTCACCGACGGCGCCGCCTCGATCGCGTCGGCGGTGCGCAGGTAGTTGTCCTCGCCGGTGTTGATCACCACCCCGAAGTAGCCGTTGATCATGCGCGAGACGCGCTGGTCGATGAGGCCGCGCACGGGGTTGATGTCCCGGTAGAGGATCCCGTAGAGCGCATCGTTGACCATGTTGTCGAAGCCCTCGATCGCACCCATCACGGCGATCTCCGGCATGCATAGGCCCGAGCAGAAGCTCGACAGGCGTACGTAACGGCCGTGCTTGACCGACCACTCATCCAGCGCCGCGCGCATGATCCGGAAGTTCGCCTGTGTCGCGAACGTGCCGCCGTAGCCCTCGGTCGTGGGACCGTAGGGCACGTAGTCGAGCAGGCTCTGCGCGGTCGAGCGGATCACCGCGACGATGTCGCCGCCGGCCTCGGCCACGGCCAGGCCGTGAACCACGTCCTCATACACGTTGCCCGTCGCCGTCAGCACGTAGCGCAGTGGCGGCGGGCTCTCGCCGAGGCGCTCGCGCAGCTCATGGCGCTCGTATGTGGAGGCGCTCATCTCCGCCAGCCGCTCCTCGCACGCCCGCGTTATGCGAGCCCGGATCGCTCCGCCCTGCGCGCGTGGCAGCTCGCACAGATCGAGTGTCCGGGAGTCCACGGCCTCGGCGATCTGCTGCGGTGTGCGAGCCTCATCGTCGAGCATCGCGTTGCCGAGCCAGTAGGCGATGCCCCTACCGAGCTCGCCGTTGTCTGAGACGTGATCGACGAGCACGTTCGGGAGTGGCGCGTCCAGCTCATTCGCCCCGTCGACGCCGAGCAGTCGGGCGACCGTCCGCTCGACCGAGACGGTTGTCCTGTTGGCGATCCTCTCGCCGACTCCCGCTGCGATCTGCGTCGCGGCCTGCCGGCAGGAGGCGATCAGCCCGGGGTCGAGGTCAAGCTTCGAGCTCATCGGATGTCCTTGACGATCGGGAAGGGTATGACCTCGCGCAGCGTCTCGCGTTCGGTCAGGATCATCACCAGGCGATCGACGCCCATGCCGCCACCGGCGGTCGGCGAGTAGCCGTACTCGATTGCGCGCGCGTACTCCTCGTCGTTGGGATGCGGCACGTCCTCGTCGTCGATCATGCGGCGCTTGCGCTGATCGACGAACCGCTGCCACTGATCGACCGGGTCGTTCAGCTCGGTGTCGCCGCTGACGAGCTCGATGCCGCCGATGACGGCGTCGAAGTGCTCGGCGAGCTCGGGGTAGACAGCGTGGCGCTTGGTGATCGGGAACGGCTCGAGGGGAAAGTCGAACACGTGTGTCGGCTGGTTGATCGTGGACTCGATTTTCTCTGAGTAGATGTCCGCGACGACCTCCGCCCACGTCGCGGCCGGGTCCATCGGCTCGTCGAGCACCTCGGCGAGCTGCTCGCGTGTGGACTCCATGAAGTCCAGGCCAAAGCGCTCGAGAATCAGCTCGCGCATCGTCACCCGCCGCCACGGCTTGGCGAGGTCGATGTCCTCGCCGCCCCGTTTGATGACCGTCCGCCCGAGGGCCGTCTGGGCGACGTCGCGGAACATTTCTTCGGTGACCGTGGCGACGTCGTTGTAATCGGAGTAGGCGCACATGAACTCGATGATCGTGAACTCGGGGCTGTGCTTCGGCGAGATGCCCTCGTTGCGGAAGACCTTGCCCATGTCATAGACGTTCTCCATGCCGCCGACGATGCAGCGGTTGAGGAACAGCTCGACGGAGATGCGCAGGTACAGGTCGCGATCGAGGGCGTTGTGGTGGGTCGTGAACGGTCGCGAGCCGGCGCCGCCGGCGAGCGACTGCAGAGCCGGCGTTTCGATCTCGACGAAGTGCCGTTCGGCGAGCCACTCACGGATCGCGAGGATGATCTTGTTGCGCGTGATGAACAGCTCGCGTGTGTCCTCGTTGGCGAGCAGGTCGAGCTCGCGGTAGCGGTAACGCGTACCCGTGTCGCCGAGCCCGTGGTGCTTGTCCGGCGGCGGGCGCAGCGTCTTGGTCAGCAGCGTGCACTCCTTGACCGCCAACGCCAGCTGGCCGCGCTGGGTGACGTACACGCAGCCGAGGATCCCGAGAATGTCGCCGATGTCAAAGCCGAGGATGCGGTCGTAGGTCTCCTGTCCGAGCGCGTCGACGCGCACGACCACCTGGATCGAGCCGGACAGGTCGCGAATGTCGAGGAATGCCGTCTTGCCGTGCCCCCGGCGGGAGATCAGGCGGCCGGCGATCTGGTAGTTGAGCTCCGGGTGCTCGCCGGCCTCGAGCGTGGCGGCGTCATGCGCCGCCAGCACGTCGGCGATCCGCGTGCGCGTGGCCCACAGCGTGACCGCCGGGTAGGGGTCGACGCCTTCGGCGCGCAGACGCTCCATCTTGGCGCGGCGTTCGTCGAATTCGACCGCGCCGTTTTCGGGCTCGGGCTGATCCGGCTCGCCGGAGGCCGCAATCAACCCATCATCCCTCTTCTCCTCCTGCTTCTCCGATGCTGACATTAGAAGACGATCCTCCCAGTTGGCACGCGCTTGTCAAGCGCCTAGATCTTCGGGGCACGCCAAACGCTCGCGCCCCCGCAGGCACCCACGGCCTGCCGTTCTACGAGGGCATGTCGGTCGCGGCGGCCTGACGCTCAGGCCATCGGCAGCGACATGCCCACGGGTTTGCGGCTCTCCGTGGGCTCGGGCGCGGAGGCGCCAACCTCGATCAGCGGTAGAACGGGGAGCGGCAGCGGGGCCATCGCGATTAGCCCGCGTGCAACCTGCTGAATCGCCTGAGCGGCCGGATCCAGCGGGTCCTCGATCACGAGCGGAATGCCGCTGTCGGCGTGCTCGCGCAGAGGCATCGTGAGAGGCACACGGCCGAGCAGCGGAACGTCGAGCTCATCCGCAAGCTCCTTGCCTCCGCCCTCGCCGAAGATCGCAAAGCGCTCGCCCGAGGGCGTCGTGAACCCGGACATGTTCTCGATCACGCCGCCGATCTCCAGGGATACCTTGTGCGCCATCTGGGCGGCGCGGCGCGCCACCTTCTGAGCGGTCTGCTGGGGGGTCGTGACGATCACGAACTGAGCCTGCGGCAGCAGCTGCGCCAGCGTCATAGACACGTCCCCCGTCCCAGGCGGCAGGTCGATCAGCAGGTAGTCCAACACACCCCAGTCGACGTCCTGAAGGAACTGCGTGAGCGCCTTGTGCAGCATCGGCCCACGCCACACGACGGCCGCGTCCTCCTCGACGAAGAACCCGATCGACATCACCTTCACGCCGTGGGCACTCAGGGGAATGATCTTCCGCTCCGCCGAGACCGGCGGGCGCGTCGAGCCCAGACCGTACATTCGGGGGATCGAGTAACCCCACACGTCCGCGTCGAGAATGCCCACGCGCTTGCCTTCCGCGGCGAGCGCGGCAGCGAGGTTGGCGGTCAGCGTCGACTTGCCTACGCCGCCCTTTCCCGAGCCCACGCAAAGCACGTTCGATACCTGCGCCAGCGCGCCCTCCGGCAGCGAGCCGCGTCCCAGCTTCTGCTGCAGCGCCGCCTTCTGCGCGTCGTTGAGCACGTCGAAGAAGACGTTCACGTGCGTGACCCCGTCCACCGATGACGCGGCCTCCGCGACAGCCGTCTGGAAGTGCCCCTTGATGGGACATCCGGGCGTCGTCAGCGAGACCGTCACGTCGACGACACCGTTCTCTGAGAGGTCGATCGAGCGGACCATGTCGAGCTCGACGATGGATCGGTGCAGCTCGGGGTCGATCACGACCTCGAGCGCCTTGAGGATCTCTTCTCTGCTTGCCACGACGCCCATTCTGCCAAACCTTCCCGTGAGACCCCGCCGGCCCCACCCGATCGAGCGCACGACGGCCGCTCGGCTGATTAAAAAACCCGCGGGACGGTGGGGACCGCCCCGCGGGTCGAGGGAGGAGAGGGTGCTACTACTGCCGGCGAATATGAGGCCGACAGACTTTCCCGCTTTTCCGGCCTCTCCGGTCCGGGCGGGGGAAGCTATGGCTCAGACCAGGCTGACGATGCGCTCCTGAACGCGGTTGGCAAAGTCGGGCACGCTCTTGGCGACAGCGTCGCGACGCTCCTCAAGCTCGCTCACGGTTTTCTCGATCTCCCGGCGGCGCTGGCGCAGTTCGCGCTCGACGCGGACGCGGGTTTTGCGAACCTCGCGCTCAACCCGGTTGCGGGCCGTCACGCCACGTCGCTCAAAGCGGCGAAGCTGTGCCTGGGCCTTGGAGGTCGATCCGTAGCTCGAGATCGTGTCGTTCACGCTCGCCACGACCCGCTCACGCGCGATCAGGGCGGCGCCGATCGGGATCAGCACGGCGCGCTCGGCATAGTCGCCGAATACACCGACGGTCTCACGTGTCGCGGTTTCGGCCTGTCGCAGCGTTGCCTCGGCCTGGTGGGCGGTGCGTGTCCGCGCACCCTTGGCCTGCGACGCTTTGGCGGATGTGCTGTTGCGCGCGGCCGAGCTGCGACGTGCGCTTGTGGTTTTGCCCGCGGCCGATTTGCGGGCAGATTTCGCGCCGGCTTTCGCTTTGCGGGGGGAAGTGGTGTTGGCGGTTGCCATATGGAGGGGTCTCCTCTTCTTCCTCTCTACTACGAGGAACGGGTACAGATTTGGCCTTGCTTCGCAGGCTCGATACTGGAACTACCCTACGAACACCTGTTTGTAACCCGCTACTGGAAGATTGTTACAGCGGCATCGTATCACGGACGGAAAAGCCTGCTCGCAGTGGGGTGCGACGGCCACGACTTTGTAACAGGAGGAACATGCGTTCGCCCCGTAGAAATAGGCGATCCTGACTATGCGGGCAGCTGCGTTCGAGCGAGCCACAGCGACGGCTCCTCGAGCTCGGCGGTGCTCGGCAGCGCCTCCGGGCCGCTCCAGGCGCGTGCCAGCGCCGGTGGGCCGCCCTCGTTGACGACCGCGTCGCAGAAGCGCCGGCCGACCTCGTACTGGCGCATCTTCAGCTCGAGGCCCAGCAGGCGCTCCAGTACCCGCCAGGGCAGGCCCTTGGCGGCACGACGGTGGTTCATCGCCGTGCGCAGCCGCGGCAGCGAGGGAAGCACCTCCGCGCCGATCGCGTCCATCGTGTGCTCGGCATGCCCCTCGATCAGCGACATCACGGCCTGCATGCGCTCGACGAGCTGCCAGCGATCCTCGCCGAGTGTCAGGCGCAGGAGCTCGCCCCGGCGGGCACGCTCCACCATCTCGCGAAGCTCGGCCGGGTCGGGCAGCTTTCCCAGCCAGTCTCGCGCTGCCGGAGGGTTCTGCGAGCCGGCCGCCTCGCTTTCGGCGACGCCGTTTCGATCGCCGTCGCCGTCCGCGTCGCCGTCCTCGCCCCCGGCGATGGTCATCCGGAGCCCGGCGATCAGCTCCTTGAGCATCCCGCCGAGATGCTCGCGCAGCCACGGCGCGCCGGAGAACTGGACGGCGTGCGTGATCTCGTGGATGGTCACCCACAGGACCAGCTCATCGCGATCCACGGACAGCTGGCGCGCCGTCAGTGCCAGGTTCGGCGCGAGCAGAAGCAGGCGCGGCGCCACCGTCGCGTCGAGCAGCGCGAGGTCGTACTGGCCGAGCACCCGCTGCGAGAGCACGCCGGTCAGCGCCCCGACCTGCGCGCCCATCAGGAAACCCGATGCCGAGCGCAGCGGCGCGGTCAGTGGGCCGGTGCGCGAGACGCCCCCGTTGGCGCTCCCGGTCAGCTCGCCGAGCAGTGGCCGCATGCTCTTCAGGTTGGCGGCGATCCATGTCGAGCGGTCGACCGCCTCGAGCGCCGGCAGCTCGGAGGGAAGCTGAAGGCCTGAGTAGTCGCTCACACGTCGAGCGAAGTCGTGGGCGAGCGGCTCGACCGAGGCGGCACGCACACCTCCGTAGGGTGGTGAGCCGGCCACCAGCTCTCCGATCCGCTGGGCTGCGCCCCAATCGATCACGTCCACCCACAGAGCCTAGCCCGATGCGAGCGTCGCCTCGCTGGATGGAACTCGACGGCTCGTCGTGCCTGCTGCGGGTTACGCTCGTATCCTAAGGTTGTGCCGATCTCGAGGACCGCGCCTTCGCCGTCGGGTGACCGCCCCGGTGAAGAGGACGGCGCGGCCGCATTCCTCGAGCGGGCCGAGGTGCGCGATGTGCTGGCGTGGATGCGCCTGCTGGTCGATCCTCAGGACGCGGCGGCGGTCGTGCGGGCGCTTGCCCGCCCGCCGATCGAGCTGCGCCAGGTTGAGCTCGCACGCGTGATCCAGGTTGCGCGCAGGCGAAAGTTGGATCTGGTCTCCGGGCTGTCGGCGGCCACAGAGTCGCCACAGGTCCCGCCCGAGGCGCGCGAACGCATCAAGCGCTTCGTGGAGCTTCACCGCAGCACGGCTGCCGAACTGGACACCGTTGCACCCGACGTGTTCGTCGCCCGCCTGATCGAGCGCCTGGGTGTCCGCGGGCGCCCGTTGCTTGCGCCCGAGCACGCGGCAGAGCAGCAGGCGAGCCTCGAGCAGCTGCGTGAGCTGGCCGCCGACTTCGTTCGCCGGCTACCGCAGTCGACGCCGCGGGAGTTGACCGTCCACGTGGCGGCGATCGTTGGGGAGGGTCACTCCCAAGACGAGCGCTCAGCGGCGCCCGAGAGGACGGTCCCGGAGAGCCCTGATCCCGTGGTGGGGCGGCTCGAAGAGACGCTCCAGTCGATGCGCGAGGAGGTGCTCGCTAGCGTCGCGCGCATCGGCGGACGTCTGAGCGAGCTGCGTCTGGATACCGACCTGGACATCTCCCACGGAGTGGTGCGCTACCTCGAGCTGCTGAAGCTCGCGGCCCTGCTTCAGCGTCCTGAGGGCCAGGGCATGGCGGAGGCGCTCTCAGACATAAATGTCCGGCTGCTCGCCGCCACGACGCCGTTGCAACGCGAGATTCTCCAGACCTCGACGCTCGACGACACGCTGCTGGGCGAGGAACCCGGCTTGAAGATTCCTCAGCGCGGCGAGCCCTCGCTGGGGCCGTTCCTGCCGCGCAAGGGCAGGGGCCTGGCGTTGTCGGCCTCAGATATCGAGACCTACCGAAGCTGTCCACTGAGGTACAAGTTCGCGCGCGTCCTTCGCATTCCCACCGCCCAGACGCTCAATCAGCGCTTCGGGATCGTCGTACACCAGGTGCTCGAGCGCTATCACTCCGACGGCTCGGCGACGCTCGATCAGATGTTGGGCCTGCTCGACGCCGGCTGGCGCAGGGGCGGCTTCGGCGACTCAGAGCGCGAGCTGCGGCTGCGCGAGAAGGCCCAGGTGGCGCTGACCCGCTATCACGCGCGGCTCGGCGAGGAGGAGTCGCATCCGGTCTGGTTCGAGCGCGCGTTCGCGTTCAGGCTGGGCCCGCACCATCTGCGCGGACGCGTCGACCGCGTCGATCGTCTCGGCGACGTCGAGGACGGCGTGTACGAGCTGATCGATTACAAGACCTCCCGTCCCAAGGCCGCCCGGCACCTGAAGGACGACGTCCAGCTGTCGCTCTACGCGCTGGCCGCGCGCGAAGACTGGGGCCTTGAGAGTTCCCGGCAGGCCTATTACTACGTGCTCGACGATCGCAAGGTGCCCGTTCCCGACGGAGACACGAGCGCGGAATCCGTGAAGCAGACGGTGCTGGAGGTGGGCGAGGGCATCCTCGCTCAGGAGTTCGAGCCCACGCCGTCGCACGCCGCGTGTTCGATCTGCGACTACCGCATCGTCTGCCCGGCCGCTGAGAAGTAGTGCACACAGGCTCGGCTCGGCTCTGCGCGCGCGGAGCTGCTACTTGCCATCGGCGCCGCGCTGGCGCAGGAAGCGCTGGAATTCCCTGGCGATCATGTCTCCGGAGGGGACGTCCTCTGGTGAGCTCTCCTCCTCGCTTTCGGCGGCCTGCTCCAGCCGTTCGACGAATGCCTGGATATCAGGGTCGCTCTGCACGGCCAGCCCCACCTGGCGCTCGTAGTCGGCGGCCGCGGATTCGAGCTCTGAGACATCGACTGACACGCCGATCAGGCCTTCCAGCCTTCGCAGCAGGGCCAGTGCGGCCTTGGGGTTGGAGGCGGCGGCGACGTAGTGCGGGACGGCCGCCCAAAGGCTCGCGGAAGGCAGCCCCGCGCTGGTGCAGGCGCTGTGAAGGACGCCGACGATCCCGGTTGGGCCCTCGTAGCTCGAGCTTGGCATCCCCAGTCGCTCCACCAGCGCGGGGTCCGAGGCGAAGCCGCTCATGGCGACCGGGCGGGTATGGGGAACGTCGCCGAGCAGCGCACCGAGCGATACGACCACCTGCACGCCGAGAGCCTCCGCCAGGTCGATGAGGTTCGAGCTGAAGGCGCGCCAGCGCATGGACGGCTCGATGCCCTGCACGAGCACGAGGTCGCGCGGTGCGCGTGGAGCCCGCGCCTCGAAGACCTCGACAGTCGGCCAGACGATCTCGCGTTGGTTGCCTTTGTCGAACTGAACCAGCGGGCGGTTGGTCTGGAAGTCGTAGAACTCCTCCGAGTCGACACGCGCAAAGCGACTGGCGTCAAGCGCGGACGCAAGAAACGAGACCGCACTTGAAGCTGCGTCCCCGGCGTCGTTCCAACCCTGGAACGCGCAGACCATCGCGGGGGCCCGTAGGCCGTCTGGACGGCGGTCCCAGATCAGGGGCTGCATCCGAACCACCGTACATCATGGGTTGATGGCCTCCGCCACGAGCTCTCTGCTCACCGACGCCCAGACCGTCGCCACCCTCCGCTGTGAGCAGGAGGTGGACGGGGTGTTCGCGTGCACACGCAAGGAACGCCAGATCTCGCGGGCGGGCACGCCGTATCTGACGATCGGTCTGTCGGACAACACGGGCGCGATCCTCGCCCGCGCATTCCGCGACGCCGACGTGCTCGCCGGTCGCTTCGATCGGGGTGAGCTCGTGCGCGTGCGCGGTCGCGTGGGGCGCTTTCGCGAGGAGCTGCAGATCGAGGTCCGCTCGATCTCTCGGGCTGAGGGCGTCGAGGCCGATCCCGCCCGCTTCCTGCCGGTCGCCTATCGCGACCTGGACGAGCTCGAGGGCTTCCTCGAGCACCTCGCCGGTGAGGTCTACGACCCCGGGCTGAAGTCGCTGCTCGCGCGCCTGCTCGGCGATCAGCAGCTGCGTGCGGAGATCCGCCGCGCGCCGTGCTCTGTTCCGCGGGCTCTCGCCGGCCAGCCGGGCACGGGTTCCTCCGGGCGCTCGAGCTCAAGCCATCACGCCTATCTCGGAGGCCTGCTCGAGCACACCGTGGCCGTGGCGACGATGGCGATCGAGCTGTGTGCGCTGCATCCACGCCTGGATCGCGACCTGCTGCTCAGCGCCTCGATCGTGCACGATCTGGGCAGAACGCGCGAGTTCACCTACGGGGCGGAGGTCGGGCGCACACCCGAGGGCAGCCTCCTGGGGCACATCGAGCTGAGCCTGCGTGTGATCTCAGACCACGCCCCGGCCGCGCTGGGAGCCGAGCGCAGAATCGCCCTGGAGCACTGCGTGATGCTCCATCACGGGGGCGACGCCGCTGCCGGCCAGCGCTTCGGCTCGCCCGAGGCGCTCGCACTGCACCGCTTGAATGCCCTGGACGCCGGCCTGAAGAATGCGTTCGAGCAGGGCTTTGCGGGAGTCGATAGACGGTAAAGCGGAGCTCCGGCGGTGCCGATACAGCCCGTGATGGCTGATATTGCAGCTCCACCAGCAGAGCCCCCTGCCAGTAGACCGACAGCCGAGGGCGAGGGCGAGCGTCCAGGCAGCGGCCTGTACCCGCCACAGCGCACGGGTCGCTCCACGCGGATGATCGGCGAGGTGGTCGTCGACCTAGGCTTCGCCGAGCGCGATACGGTCGAGAACGCGGTCGCGCTTGCGCGTTCCCAGGGCAGGCCCACGGGGCTCGTGCTGGTCGAACAGGGAGTGCTGCGCCATGACCAGCTCGCCCGCGTGGTGGCCGAGCGCTTCGGCCTTGATTACGTCGATCTGGCGATCTACGACATTGACATGGGAGCGGTCAACCTTCTCAGCACGGACTCGGCAAAGCGCTACCAGTCCGTTCCCGTCGGCTTCGCAGAGGACGGAACGCTGCTGCTGGCGATGGCGGATCCCACGAACGTGCTGACGATCGACGACGTGGCGATGATGACCGGGCGCCGCGTGAGGGCGGTCGCCGCCTCCGTCGAGGATCTGAACCTTCTGCTGTCACGGCTGACGCAGGCCGATGACTCGATCGAAGACATCGTCGACGACGACAACGAAGCCGAAGACGAACAGGATCTGAAGGTCGAGGAGGACCGGGACGCGCCGATCATCAAGCTGGTCCATTCGATCGTCGCGCAGGCGGTACAGCAGGGCGCCTCAGACATTCACGTCAACCCCGAAGAGGGAGACACGCGCGTGCAGTTCCGCGTCGACGGCGTGCTCTCGCCGGCAGCGACCGTCAAACGAAGAATGGCGATGGGCGTCATCTCGCGCATCAAGATCATGGCGGATCTCGACATCTCGGAGAAGCGCATGCCCCAGGACGGGCGCTTTGCCCTGACGGTTGACGGGCGGCGCGTGGACATCCGCGTCGTGACCCTCCCGCTCGTTTACGGCGAGGCGGTGGTCATGCGAATCCTCGACAAAGGAACCGTCGTTCCGGGGCTCGACTCGATCGGCATGCAGAGGAAGGACCTCGACAGGTTCACCAAAGCGATCAACAAGCCCAACGGCGCCGTGCTCGTAACCGGGCCCACCGGCTCGGGAAAGTCCACGACGCTGTACGCGGCGCTGCACGCGCTCAATGACGGCGCCCGCAGCATCCTCACGATCGAGGATCCCGTGGAGCAGAGGATCGCGGGGATCAAGCAGATGCAGATCGCCCCCAAGGCGGGGGTCACGTTCGAGGTCGGGCTGCGCTCGATGCTGCGCGCGGACCCCGACGTGATCATGGTGGGAGAGATTCGCGATCGCCAGACGGCACACATCGCGATCGAGGCCGCGCTGACCGGCCACCTGGTCCTCTCGACGCTGCACACGCGCGACGCGCCGAGCGCGTTGGGACGCCTGATCGACATGGGCATCGAGCCGTTTCTCGTGTCCTCGGCGATCGACTGCATCGTGGCCCAGCGCCTCGTGCGGGCGCTGTGCACGCACTGCAAGCGCGTGATGAGCGTCTCAGAGCTGGTGCTCGAGGAACATGGCCTGACCGGAGTCACGCCGTTTGAGCCGGTGGGCTGCTCGCGCTGCGGCGGCTCGGGCTATCGTGGCCGCCTGGGCCTCTACGAGGTGATGGTCGTCTCAGAACCCATCCGAACACTGATCCTGGAGCGTGCGTCGGTCGACGAAATGGTTGCGGTCGCGGTCTCCGAAGGGATGCAGCGCCTGCGCGAGGACGGCCTGGAGAGGGTCCGCGAAGGCGTCACCTCGATCGCCGAGGTCGAGCGGATCACCGCCAGCATGCTGTGAGAGCCGTGGGGTGGGGGCCCTCGATTTAGGGCGCTCGCCGACCGTCACGCTTCGGGTGCGAGCAGCAGCGAGAGGCGGAGGGGTCCAGAGGGAAACGCTTCGCCCGTGAACGAGTAGGCTTGATAGCTGCGCCCGGCGTAGGAGACCTGGCCGCGGGCAGGCACGTTGGCGGGTCCCGGACTGAGGGTCCCCATGACCTGGCGTCCCCCGGTGCGCATCAGCACTTGCGCGCCGGTGAACAGGTGGGCCAGCTTCAGATAGCCGGCATCGTCCTGGATGGCCATCGCGAAGTGACCCACGACGCGCCCGCCGCTGCGCACCGTGCCGTGTACCGGGGCGAGCACGAACGGCCCGCCGACATCGACCAGCAATCGTTCACCGACCGTGACGCGCACGCGCACGACGTGGATGTGTTCGCGGAAGAAGTCTTCGATCGCCAACCGGGTCGCCAGCGGGTCGGCCGCGGCCACCGCCTGCTGGAATTCAGCCGAGCCTTCGATGTGGCGCACGGTCGCGGCGACGTCCTGGCTGTGGAGCTCCTCGTCGTAGATCCGTTCGCCGACGTGGCCGAGGGTTTCCACGCGCGTCTGCGCGCTCGCGCCGGGACAGGAGAGGCCGGCGGAGGGCACCAGCACCGCGACCCGCAGGTTCCCGGACGGATACACGGTTCCCGCCAGCGAGAACACCTGGAAGCTCTGCCCGGCGAGGATCAACGGCCCGGAGCGCGGCACGCTCGAGGGTGCCGGGCCCGCGATCGTGCCATCCAACCGGCGAGCGCCGTCGAGCAGCAGGATCTGCGCGCCGGTGATCTGCCGGGCGACCTGCAGGTAGGTGCGATCGGCCTGCACCGAGAAGACGAAGTCGGCGTCGGTGCCCGGGATCGACCCGCTCACGGGCGCGATCGCCGGGCCGCTGCCGGCCACGGCGAACACGTGCCCGCCACGGAGGATCTCGACGCGCACGATCTGGTTGAGCAGCAGCGATTGCAGCGCGGCGCGCGTTGCTGGCGCGTTGCCGGCGCTGATCGCGCTCTGAAGCGAGGCAGAGCTCTGCAGGCGGTGCTCCGCCTGCGCGACGTCGCCACCGTCGGCCGCCTCGTCGTAGATCCGCTCGCCGACCTGCCCGAGCGTGGCCGCCACCGTCGCCGCGCAACCGCTCGGTGTCGTGGCAGCGGACGAGCTCGTGAGCACGACCGCCGCCGGCGCGGTCGTGTGGGTTGCCGTCGCGGACCCGCACGCGGCCAGCATCAGCGAGACGAAGCAGGCGACGCTGCTTGCAAACAGGCGGCCGCGGATCGATCGTCGGCCTTCGCGGCCGGTGCTTCCCTGTCCGGCCGCGCGGCCGGTGCGACACGCTTGACTCCTCACCCCCGAAGCGTAGAGGCGCCGCGCGGGACCCGCGCCGATGGCGGGGAAGGGCGGCGCCGCAATCAGCGCGACGCCGCCCGGTGGCCTGGCCTATTTCTTGTGGCCGGCTTTCTTTGCCTTCTTGTGGGTCACGACGATCGGCTTGGGGTTGAGCCTGGTGCCGCCCGACCAGGCGTCCGGTGGGCAGCCCTGCGGTCGTCCCAGATCGAACGGCCCGGCGATCGCCTGCGTGACGACGTTCTTTTCCAGATACGCGTAGGTGACGGTCAGCAGTGGGTCGACGCGCGGCTCCGCGCAGATCTTCTTGCCGATCGCGAACTGCCCTGTGATCGACTCATATCCCGCCTTGGCAAGGCCCACGCAGTTGACTGCGTAGCCGGGTACTTCGCCCGAGCATGAGAACGAGTCGTTGAGGGGATTCTTCGTGGCGATGCTGTACAGCTGCGGGGCGGCCTGGACGCCAGTGAGCGGGACCTGCGCCTGCAGCTGATAGCCGGTGATCGGACCGTCGCAGTAGAACGTGTATTTCACCTGCTGTTCTTCACTTCCGGCTTCCGGCTGACCCGAGTTTATGTTTCCGAGGCAGTTGTAGTTGTTCGGGTTGGATTCTTCGGCGTGGCTCATAGCCGGCGTCGCGAGCAGCAGGGCGACAGAGCCCACAATCGCGGCGAGCCAGTATGTGGCGGTCCGGTGGGCTGGTTGAAATGCGTGCAACGGGGGTCTCCGATCGTTGGTTGGTGGGTCTGTCATTGGTGCAGCAGCTTTTCGAGGCTCTGCGTCGGTGAACTCGGGTTGAAGGTGGTGGACGAGCGCGCGCCGGCGTGGACGAATGGCGAGAGCAGCACCACGCCGCCCGGAGGCTGCGAGGTGAGCGTCGCCGTCGATGCGCCGGCCGGCAGGCCCGCGGCGGTCGGCTGAGCGACCGTGGCGAACGTCACCACGACCAGGCCGTGTTCGCGGAAGGTGGCGGTCGCGGTGATCTGCGCCAGCGTCGCCTTCAAGAATTCATCAGCCGCGGTCAGCTGCCCGGGGGTGCCGGGAGCGCAGGCCGCGCCGGGCGCGCCTTCAGGGCACGGGGGCTGAACGTAGGAGTAGAGCAGCGGCGGCGTTGCGCCGAAATTCGCCTGACGTTCCGACAGCGCGGCCGAGCTCGCAAAGGCACTGCCTGTGAGCGCCGACCAGCCGCTCAACAGCGTGCCCGCCGGGATCAGCTGGCTGTCGATGTAGGGGGCCGCGGTCGGCTGGGCGAGCGCTTCGGCGAAGGAGTTGCCGGAGAGCTGGATCAGCCACACGCTCGTGACCGGCGGGAGCGTTGCTCCCTTGGCGCCGGTCGAGCCGGCCGGGGCGGGCGTCGATGCAGTCGGTGAGGTGGAGCTCGGCGGCGAAGAGGTGCCCGAGGAGCTCGTGGTGGAGGAGCTCTGAGTGCTCGCGGGAGCACTCGGGGTGGTCGCGGCGGGGGTTTCCTGGGTACTGGCCGGCGGTGGCTGCACGGCCGCCGCGCTCGCCTGCCGGCTGGCTTCGGCCCTGGCTTTCGCGGCGAGTGAGGCGATCAGCGCGGGCAGGCGCTGGCTTGCGAAGGAGGCCTGTGGCGCCGGTGCGATCGCCGCACCCACCGCCACCCCGATGGCGAGCATCGCGGCCGCAAGGACAGCGCTCGCACGCGTCGAGGGCAGGCGCAGGGCGCGCGCCGGTGGCGGCACAGGAGGGGCCAGGGGCGCGGGCGGCGTGTCTGCGTTGGAGGGGTTCTCTGGTGTGTCGGTCATCGGCGGTGCTGAGGTTCAGAGCCTCACGGAGCTGGAAGTTGCGGTCCGAAAATTCTTTCGTCAAGGCTTCGCTCCGAATGCTGTTTGGTCGGGTTAGGAGCCTCCGTGCGGAACGGTTCCGCATAATCTACCTTATCTGGATCGAATCTATCGGGATTATGATATGTTCGGCCCTCGCTGTTGTCAAGCCACAGGCTTGGCGTCGTCAATTTTTTGTCAAAACTCAGTCAAAACCCAGAAACGGAGCCTTTCTTCAATGAATCGAACCCGCCGTCTCTCCGTCGCCCTCACCGTGGCTGGCGTGCTCGGGGTCGCGGCGCCCGCGGCCGCGTCTGCGACGACCACGATCACAATCAGTGGCGCGACCGCCTCCTATCCACTTGTGCAGCTGCTGGCCCAGAAGTACGTGAAGACCCACCCGAACAAGGTCAAGTTCAAGATCAGCCAGGGTGGGGCGCAGATCGGCATCAACGACGTTGCGGCCGGCCGTGTCTCGATCGGTGACGTCTCGCGCGACCCGCTCACGACCGATCCCAAAGGGCTCGTGTTCTACCCGATCGCCGAGTACGGGATCTGCGTGATCACGAACAAAAGCAACACACTCGCGAACCTCACGCAGGCACAGCTGATCTCGATCTTCAGCACCTCCAAATCTCAGGTCCGGAATTGGAGCCAGGTTCCCGGCGCGACCGCCACGGGCCCGATCGACCTGATCAGCCGCACCTCCGTTGCGGGCGTGCTGACGAGCTTCCAGACCTTGCTGCTCGAAGGCAAGACCGTCTCGAAGCTCGCCGCGGAAGAGGGCTCCGAGGGCCTGCTCAAGCAGCAGGTCGAAAACGACCCGTCCTCGATCGGGTTCCTATCCAACTACCAGGCCGAAAAAGGCGGAGTGAACACGGTCTCCATCGGCGGCGTTCAGTGCAACCGCTCGACCGTCGCCTCCGGCCAGTACAAGCCGGGTGGGACCGCGCCGCGGTTCTACGAGGTGACAAAAGGCAAGGCCACCGGCGCCTCGTCCGCATTCATCGGCTGGATCGAGACGTCCGCTGCGGCGAAGAAGATCATCTCGAGCCAGTGGGTCCCGATCCCGGCCAGCTAGTCCCCGGTGCTCGAGCGACTTCGCAGTCCATGGTCTGACCACCGCGCCGAGCGTACGCTCGGCGCGGTGTCGTTGCTGGTCACGGCAGCCGTGGTGGCGATGGTCGTGTTCGTCGGTATTCACGCCTGGCCGACGTTCGAGCACAACGGCCTGAGCTGGCTCGGGCCCGGCGGCAACCTCGAAACGCAGATCGAAACCATGCAGGCGGCGGGCGTGAACCCCCCGGCCTCGGCCTATCACCTCAACGCGTGGCCGCTCGTCTACGGCACGCTGTTGACGACGAGCGTAGCGGTCGTGTGCGCCCTGGTGATCTCGGTGCTCTCCTCGATCTTCATCATCGAGCTCGCGCCGGCGTCGTTGCGGCGGTTGGCGGTGCCCGTGATCCGCCTGCTGGCCTCGGTGCCTTCGGTGATCTATGGGCTGATCGGGATACTCGTGCTGGTGCCGTTTGTCGGCAACCACCTGATCACGAGCTCGGAGAAGGCCTCCGTGCAGAACACGGTCGAGCTCACAGGCGCCGGTCTGCTCGTGACGGTCGTGATCCTCACGGTGATGATCACGCCGATCATGATCGCGCTGATCTGCGAGGCGCTGGTCTCGGTGCCCACCTCCTGGCGCGAGGGTGCGATCGCGCTCGGCCTGAACCCGCTGCGGGCGGTGCTCGCGGTGACGGTGAAGGCAATCCGTCCGGCGATTGTCGCCGCGCTCGTGCTCGCGACCGCGCGTGCCCTGGGTGAGGCGATCATGATCTCGATGGTCTCCGGCTCGCGCTCGTTTGCGCCGAGACCGTCCGACGGTCTGGTGTTCCTGTTTGAGCCGCTGCGCACGCTCGCCTCGGCGATCGTCGACTACCACGAAGGGCTCGGCGCGCCGGCGCTCAGCTCGACGCTGTATGCGTGGGCCTTCGTGCTGCTGTTCTCGGCGTTCATGCTGTCGGTTGCGGGCTATCTGATCAAGCTGCCGCTGCGCCGTTATCAGGTGCGAGGATGAGCATGTACACGCGTCGGCTGGCGCCCGAGGCCCTGCCGCCTGGCGCTCCCAAAAAAGGCGGACGCGGACGGCGCTCCTCGCCGCTCACGTGGCGCTGGGGTGACAGGCTCGCGCTCGCAGCCGCGTGGATTGCCGGGCTTGGGCTGTGCCTGATCGCCGCCTCGATCGTCCTCTACATGGGCTACCGCGGAATCCAGTACCTGCGCCCGAACCTGCTGTTCAGCCGCCCCGCGCCCGGCACACAGCAGAACCAGACGGGCGGCTTTCTCGACCCGATCCTGGGGACGGCGCTGTTGACCCTCATCGGGATCGCGCTGTCCGTGCCGCTGGGGATCGGTGCGGCCCTGTGGATCGCGGAGTACGGGCGCCCGACGTGGCTGGCGCGGATCGTCGAATCGAGCATCGAGATCGTGGCCGGGACCCCTGACATCGTGATCGCCCTGTTCGGGCTTGCGATCTTCCAGCTCTCCCTGTTCGCCCCGTTCTCCTTCACGGCCTCCGGTGGCGGCGTGTTCGGCAGATCGTACATAGCGGCCGGATCGATGATGTCGCTGATCGCCCTGCCGCCCCTGTTCACCGCCACGAGGGATGGCCTGCTGGCCGTGCCGGCGCACATGCGCGAGGCCTCCTACGCGCTCGGTAAGACGCGCATCGCGACGATTCGCCGGGTGCTGTTGCCCACCGTGCGCTCGAACATCGCGACCGGCATGACGCTAGGCGTCAGCCGCATCATCGGCGATACGGCGATCGTCGTGTTGCTGCTCGGCGACACCCTGCGCATCGAACCGCAGGGCTCGGTCGCAGGGATCGGCGTGCTGCGCGGGACCGGCTCGTCGCTCACGAGCTACGTGTACGACAACTCACCCGCCGGCGAAGGCGCAGCGCCGCAGAAGGCCTATGCCGCGGCGTTCATATTGATGGTGTTGGTGCTCGCACTAAACCTGATCGTCGAGAAAATCGGGCGATCCCGCGGCGATGCCGAGGTCCCGACCGTGGCTGGAGCGATCGCATGAGCGCGCACGTCGGTCCACCGAGTCCTTCACATATCGCGTGAAACTCGCTAATCTCAGTGGTTCGATGCAGAAGGTGTCCGACAACCTCGATGGAGAATATGCCAGATGAGCTCTGAGGAGACCCTGCTGGACCCCGTCAGCGTCGCGTTCAGCGCCGAGGATGAGCTGGCGGCGAGCGAGCCCAGGGTCGCGCATTTGCGTGATTCCCAGCCGGTGCATGAGGCCGACAGGGAGCCGCCCGCAGCCGCGGTGCCCGCAGCCGCGGCGCCTGCGCTTCCGTTGCCCGCGCCCGCCGTTCCGCCGGTGCGCACGATCGTGCTTGATCGGCCTCCGGTGGCGGTGCGTCCGCCGCAGGAGCGCGAGGCGCTCAGGGCGTCCTCGGCAACCGGACCCGAACGCATGCGCCTGGAGGACGTCAGCATCGACTACGGTGCCAAACAGGCCGTCAAGTCCGTGTCGCTGGCGATCAACCAGGGTGAGGTGCTCGCACTGATCGGCCCCTCCGGGTGTGGCAAGACGACGCTCCTGCGAACGCTCAACCGGCTGACCGAGCTGACCCCGAGCGCTTCGCGCGCCGGACGGGTGTCGCTCGACGGCGAGGACATCCACGAGCTGGCCGATACGACGTTGCGCTCGCGCGTGGCGATGGTCTTCCAGCAGCCGAACCCGTTTCCGATGTCGATCTTCGACAACGTCGCGTTCGGCCTGCGTGAACAGTCCCGTAGGCGCCCGCGCACACGTGAGCTCGAGCCGCTCGTGATCGACGCGCTGCAGCGTGCCGGCCTTTATGACGAGGTTCGCGACGACCTCCAGCGCCCCGCGCTGCGCCTGTCCGGCGGCCAGCAGCAGCGGCTCTGCATCGCGCGCGCAATCGCTCCACGGCCGGAGGTCCTGTTGATGGACGAGCCATGCAGCGCGCTGGATCCGATCTCCACGGCGACGATTGAGAAGCTGATCGGCGAATTGCGGCGTGAACTCGCGGTCGTCGTCGTGACCCACAACCTCGCGCAGGCGCACAGGATCGCCGACAAAGTGGCGTTCATGTACCTCGGCGACCTGGTCGAGTACGGCACCACGGCGCAGGTGTTCGACGAACCGCGTGCGTCGCGCACCCGCGACTATGTGCGCGGGACCTTTGGATGAGCCCGCGGCACGGTGGGGCATTCGGCGAGCACCCGACGGCGGGGTGACTGACGCGTGAGTAACTTAAGCCTGATGCCCGTTCCCGCAGAGCAAGCAGGGGCCAGCTGCGCGAACTGCGGCGCCGCGCTCGTTTCCGATCAGCGCTACTGCCTTGAGTGTGGGCAGCCATGCTCGCCGGTGCGGCTGGCATTTCTCGATGTTCTGCAGGCCGAACAGACCCCGGCGATCGGTCAGGGCGCGATCGAGATGGTTCCCGCCGAATACCGCTCAGCGGCGAGCCAGCAGGGCGTGAGCGGCTGGCTGCGTCGCAACTCGGGTGTGCTGGGGCTGCTGGGTGTGCTGCTGCTGTGCCTGATCGTGGGGCTGCTGGTGGGCCACTGGGTCTCCCAGGGCAGCAGCGCGCCGAGCAAGCAGGTCGTTGAAGTCAAGGGCCTTTCCGTCGCGCCCGCGGCCGCGACGACGACGCCGACGAGCACGACGCCGGCGACCACCACGCCCGCACCCAGCAACAGCAACACGTCGAGCAAGGCCAAAGAAGAAGAAGCCAAGGAAAAAGCGCAGGAAGCGAAGGCCGAAAAAAAACCGCTCCCGGCGCCGGTCAAAGCATCGACGACGAAGAAACTGAGCAGCACGACCGGCAAAAAGCACGAGGAAGAAGTCAACTCGCTCGGCAACCAGCCGATCGAAACCGGCTAGCGGTGAAGATCGCATGACCTCGCCGAACGGCAACAACTCCTCCTCTGCGCAGACCCAGGAATTGGGACCCGTCCCAGCGACCGGCGTGCTCGTGCCGGTCGGCGGTCTCGGCGGACCCGCCCTGAGTGGGTCGATCGCCGAGCTCCGCCAGCGCCGCAGGGTGCTCGCAGAACGCGTCGCCGAGCTCACCTGGGATCTCGGTGGGCTCACCTACGAGATGGCCGTCCGCGACCACTATCGCCTCGACGTGCTCGCGCGGCGCGCGGCCGAGCTGCAGGAGGCCGACGCCGAGCTGGGTGAGGTACAGCGAATGCTGGGCAGCGCCGACGCCGGTATTCATGGTCAGTGCCGCTCGTGCGGTGCCGTCCACAGTCGCGGAGCCGCGTACTGCTGGCACTGTGGCGCCGGGCTGCTGCAGGAGGCTCGCCCGACCGTGCTCGACAGCTCCGGCAATCCCTCCTGAGGCGCCGCGCCGCACGCGGCGCTCCGAGGTTCGTCCAGCCCCTCTATGGGCCCCCGGGCTCTCGCCTAGCCTGTAGCGAGTGAGACGCTCTCGGCGTGTCCGTTCATCGCTGCGCTCGGTGCTCGCGGCGGCGGTCGTTCTCGCGGCCGCTGGCCTGGTCCCCGCGATCGCCTCCTCCTCGGGAGTGGACGCCACGCGAGCGAGTGACGGTCCGCATGAGTACTCCTGTCCGATCTTTCCCGCCAGCAACGCGATCAACCAGGACATCTCCCACGCTCCCGTCGATCCCAACTCGGCCAGCTACATCGCCGCCATCGGCGCGGGCGGTCACCTCCACGCCGACTTCGGCACCGACCCGAGCTACGGCATCCCCTACACCGTCGTCGGTCCCCACCAGCCGAAGGTGCCGATCAGATTCACTGAATTCGGCGAAGAATCCAACCCCGGGCCCTATCCGGTGCCGCCGGGCGCACCCATCGAGGGGGCCGGTGAAGAAGGCGACCGTCACGTCCTGGTTCTGCAGACCGGCAGTTGCAAGCTGTATGAGCTCTATCAGGCGCGCCGCAGCGGCGCGGGCTGGGAAGCCGGCTCTGGCGCCGTGTTCAACCTGCGGAGCAACGCGCTGCGCCCCGAAGGCTGGACCTCGGCCGACGCGGCCGGGCTGCCGATCTTTCCCCTACTGGTCCGCTATCCGGAAGTCCAATCCGGCCAGATCGACCACGCGCTGCGCGTCACCGTCGAGAACACCCAGCGCGGTTACATCCACCCTGCGACCCACTTCGCCTCTGACAGCTCCGACCCCACCCTGCCTCCGATGGGCCTGCGCCTGCGCCTGGAGGCCAGCTTCAGCCTCACCGGCTACCACGGTCAGGCGCTGATCGTGCTGCGTGCGCTGAAGCGCTACGGGCTGATCGTGGCGGACAACGGGTCCTCCTGGTACATCACCGGCGCACCTGACCCACGCTGGAACAACGAAGACCTGAACCAGCTGAAGACGGTGCCCGGGTCTGCCTTCCAGGCGGTCGAGACGGGACCGATCCTCCACCACGGCTGAAGCTCGCGCGCGCCGGCGGCGGGCCGCTAGGACTGCTGCTGGGACTCGACCGGGGCCGGGTCAGGCGCCGGCGCCGCTACCACGGGTGCTGCGACCGCGGGAGCCTGGGCTACCGGAGCCTGGGCCGTTGGGGCCTGGGCCGGCGGCTGCTGCGGCGGGGCGGCGGTCAGCGAGGCCTGCTGCGCGGGGGTATCACCGGTAACCGACTGCTTGAACTCCCGCATCCCAGTGCCGAGCGAGCGGCCGATCTCCGGGAGCCGCTTGGCTCCGAACAGCAACAGCAAAATGACCACCAGAAAGGCGATGTGAATTGGATTGTCAAGTCCCATTCGCTGATCACAGTCTAGGACATCCGCCCGATCACCGGGAAGATTCCTCAGATCGCTGTGAAGCGCTCGGATCGGAGCTCGCCCTGCGCACCAGCTGAACCGCGACGAGCACCATCAGGATCGCAAAGGCGTCGCGCAGCACCTCGCCGGAAAGCGCATTTGCTAGCGCCACGCCGGCGACGGCGCCGGCCAGCGAAAGCAGCCCGAGGAGCAGCGCGTCGTCGCGGCGAACGTTGCCGTAGCGGTCCTGCGTGTAGGTCCCGACGATCGCCACCGGGACGATCGCCAGAAGCGAGGTGGCCTCCGCCTGGTGCTGGTCCAGACCGAGCAGGATCACGAGCGCCGGCACGAACAGCACACCTCCGCCGACGCCGAGCAGACCGGCGACGATCCCCGCCGCAACGCCAATCAGGATCGCGCCCGTCATTGCAGCACCAGCTCGACGGCGCTCGCCACCAGCACGGCGGCGAACAGCAGCGAGATAAGACGCGTCTGCAGGCGCTGCTGGAGCCAGGTGCCGATCACCACACCGCCGACCGCCGGCACGCCGACCAGCACCGCGTCGAGCAGATTGACGTTTCCGTAGAGGCCTTGCGCGGCCGCGCCGAAACCGGCGATAAAGATGATCGCCGCAAGCGAGGTGGCGGTTGCGGCCCGCTCTTCATAGCCGAGCCACAGGATCAGCAGCGGAACGATCACCGTCCCGCCGCCGACGCCGAACAGACCGCTGAACAGGCCGGCGAGAGTCCCGATCGCCATCAGTTTGAGCGAGCGGCTGCTCGGGGCGTCAGCGACCACGTGCACGAGAGAACGGGTCGGCCACCTTCCCCGCCATACTAGAGGTCGTGTCCCCCGCTGCCACGCTCGTGGAGGCGCTCGAGCCCATCCGCTCCGATCCCGCCCGAGCGGCGGTGCTGCTCGACATCGACGGTACCCTGGCGCCGATCGTCAGGCATGCCGCGGACGCGCACGTCCCCGAGGCGACGCGCACGCTGTTGATCGAGATCGCCAAGCGCTATCGCATGGTCGGCTGCGTGAGTGGCCGACGCGCGGCGACCGCTCGCCAAATCGTCGCGATAGGCACGATCGCCTATGTCGGGAACCACGGCGGCGAGCTGCTGCGCCCCGGTGCGACGCGGCCCGAGGTCGACCCGGAGGTCGCGTCGTGGACCGCGCGCGTGCGCGAGTTCGCCGCGCGCGTGTACACGAGCGAGCATCAGCGTGTGCGCATACGCAGCGAGGACAAGGAAGCGATCGCGGCCTTCCACTGGCGCGGCGCTCCCGATGAAGAGGCTGCCGAGGCGGCGGCGCATGAGATCGCTCAGCTGGCGCAGGACGAGGGCCTCGCGATCCACTGGGGGCGCAAGGTGCTGGAGGTCCGCCCGCCCGTTCCCCTGGACAAGGGCATCGGCATCGCCAGGCTGCTACGCGGCGTGCCGTTAACGGCCGCCGTGTACGTGGGCGACGACACGACCGACCTCGACGCGTTTCGCGAACTGCGGGCTCTCACGCAGTCGGAGACGCTGGCGAACGCGCTGTGCGTGGCGGTCGGTTCCGATGAAGCGCCGCCGGAGCTGGCGCGCGAGGCCGACCTCACCGTTGACGGCACGGGCGGCGTGCGGGAACTGCTCGAGGCGCTGCTGTAGGCGCCCCCGCCCGTGCGGTTCGTCGACTTCCTCAAGACCACAGTGCTGCTCAGCGCCGGCGCCGCGACAGCCCTGGCGGCGGTCGCCGTGCTCGCCGTCGGCGAGCAGTCCAAAGAACGCCTGCTGCCGTTCGCGGTGGGCTGGTGGGTGATCGCGTCTCTGATCGGCCTGCGCCTGGGCAGGCGGGCCGAGACCAACCCGCCGATCGCTCGCCTGCTGTCAGGTGCGGAGACCAGCACCACGCTGCCCGAGCACCATCCGAGCGCGATCCTTCTCAATCGGCTGTGGCCGCTGATGGTGTTCACGCTGGTGGCGGGCGGCCTCGCCTTCCTCGCGCCACAGATACCGGGCATCGCCGCGGGCTTCGCGATCATCTGGGCGCTCGCGTGGCGACGCCAGGACGCGGCGGTGGCCGCGATCGAGGAGCGTGACGGCGCGGCCTTCTACGTGCGCCGCGACTCCGCGATGCGGCCGATGTCGCTTGTGCGAACGCCCGGCTTCAAGGCGTTACGCCCCGAGCGCGCAAACGGCACCGTCAGCTGACATGGCCGGCGCGAACGCGCTCGACGTGCTGATCGTTTCGCTGGGCTCCACTTGCGGCCTGCGCATGGCCGACGAGGAGCTCGCGCAGTCGCTGCGACGGGCCGGCGCAAGCGTGGCGATCGCGGCGTCGCATCCGCCGCGGCCCGTGCGCACGCTTGCCCTCCTCGACCTGTCGTGGGCGCGCGCCGCCCGTGCGGCGGCCGAGGCGGAGCTCGCCCGCCGGACGGTCGCTGCGGTGATCTACTCGAGCACCACCGCCGCCCTGTTCTGGCCGCGGCCCGGGATGATCCGCTTCGATGCGCCGTCTCGCGGCAACCGGCCCGGGCGCCACGGCCTCTGGCAGCGCCCGCTGGAGCGCCGTCGCATGGGTCAGGCCTCGCTGCTGCTGCCCTGGAGCGTGGGTGGCCTGGCCGAGGCGCCCGCTGTGGCCCGCCGGCCCGATCGCGCGCTCGTGCTCCCGGTCTCGGTGCAGAGCACAGCCGAGGCCGAGTCCCCCGGCGATGAACGCGCGAGCCCCGCGGAGCGAGACGTTGCCGCGATCACCTACGCCGCTCATCCCTCGAAGAAGGGTCTCGATCGTGTGCTGTCTGCATGGAGGAGCCGGCGCGCCGACCGCCCCGGGGACACGGCGGAGGAGCTCGTGGTGGCGGGCGCCCCCGCTGAGCAGCTCGAGGCGGCCGGGCTTCTGGTCGCCGGCGAGCCGGGCATACGCGTGGTCGGGATGCTCGCGGCGGGCGACTACCGCGCGCTTCTGCGCCGCGCGCGCGTGTTCGTTTGCGCACCACGCCGCGAGGACTACGGCATCGCACAGCTCGAGGCGCTGGCCGACGGCTGCCAGCTCGTCACGACCCCGGCGCCCGGGCCCTATGCGGCCCTGCCGATCGCTCGCGAACTCGACGCACGGCTCGTCGATGATGATCTGCAGGGCGCTCTGCGCGCCGCGCTGGATGACCCGCTACCCAGCTACACGGCGCGCGCGCAGCGTGCGCTCGCGCCCTTCAGCCGCGAGGCCGTGGACAGGCTGGTGGCGGAGCGGCTATTGCCGCGTCTGCTTGCGTAGCTTCTGAAGCTCCGGCCAGGAGCGCGTGTTGACGACGTCCTCTGCGCGTAGCCATGCGCGGCGCGCGGTGAGCACCCCCCAGCGCATGTTCGAAAGCGTGTCCGTGCGGTGCGCGTCTGAGTCGATCACGATGCGCACACCCGCGCGGACGGCTGCGCGCGCGTTGATCTCAGACAGGTCGCGCCTGTTGGGGTTGGCGTTGATCTCAAGCATCGTCCCGCTGCGCGCGGCCGCGGCGAACACCGCCTCGAGGTCGATCGCATAGGGGTCGCGCCGCTCGATCAGCCGCCCCGTCGGATGCCCGATGGCATCCACCAGCGGGTGTTCGATCGCGGTGATCATGCGCGCGGTCATCGCGTCCTCGCCCATCCCGAAGGCGGTGTGCAAGCTGGCGATCACCCAGTCGAGCTCCCCGAGCAGCTCGTCCTCGTAGTCGAGCGAGCCGTCGGGCAGCACGTTCACCTCGCTGCCCGCCAGCAGCTCGATGCCCTCGACCCTGGCGTTCACGTCCCTGACCAGCTCGATCTGACGGCGCAGCTGCTCGGGCGAGACGTCGTTTCCAAAGCCATGCGAGGCCGAGTGGTCGGTCACTGCCAGGTACTCATAGCCGCGCTCGCGCGCCGCGCCGGCCATCTCGGCGATCGTGTTGTTGCCGTCGGAGGCCACGGTGTGGCTGTGCAGATCGCCGCGCACATCCGCCAGGCTGATCAGGCTCGGCAGCCCGCCCTCGCCGCCGCCGGATCGAAACTCGGCCAGCGCCGCCTGCAGCTCACCGCGGTCCTCGCGCAGCTCAGGCTCGATGTAGGCGAGCCCCAGCAGCTCATACAGCTCGGCCTCCGAGTCGCATGTGGTGGTCCGTCCGATCGCGTCGTCGAGAACGCCGTACTCGGAGACATGTAATCCCCGTCGCACCGCCCCGTCGCGCAGCGCCGCGTTGTGGGCTCCGGAGCCGGTGAAGTGCTGCAGGAGGTTGCCGAGCTGGGAGGGTTTGGCGATTCTCAGATCCACCGCAACGCCCGAGTGTGTGCGCCCCCGCGCGCCCGATCTGCCGGCCGAGCTCACGCTCTCGATCTCCTCCAGCTTCACAAGCCTCTTGGCGAGCGTCGTGGGGCGGGTCGTGACGGCGATCAGATCGAGGTCCTTGACGCTCTCAGCGCCCCGGCGTGCCGAGCCGGCCAGTTGCACGCGCGCCTCCGGCCCGGCCTGCTCGGCCAGGCCGGCGACGAGCGTCTCGCCGAGCTCGAGCGCCTTCGGCAGGAGCATGCGCGCGGCGGCGCGCTCGCCCGCACCGTCGGCTAGCGCTGAGAGTACGCTGGCCTCGAGCTTTGGCCCGAGTCCTCGCACGGTCCGCAGGCGCTGTGCGAGCGCCGCTTCGCGCAGCTTCTCCAGCGAGTCGATCCCGAGCTCCGAATACAGCAGCCGCGCCCGCTTGGGCCCCAGCCCGGGCAGGCGCGTGATTGCGATCAGGCCGGGCGGAAACTTCGCGCGCAGCTTCTCGGCGGCCGGGATCGTGCCCGTCTCCACAAGCGCGAGGATCTTCTCCTGCAGCGTGTTGCCGATCGCCGGCAGCTCGGTCGCCCGGCCGGCGCGCGCGAGCGCCGCCACCGACACCGATGCCTCGCGCACGGTCTTCGCGGCAGCGCGGTAGGCCAGCACGCGATGCACGTTCGCCCCGTCCAGCTCGTACAGGTCGCCGAGTTCCTCCAGGGCATCCGCGATCGCGGCGTTGGGCAGCTCGCTCTGCGTCACCGCATTAGCGTAGGGCTGCGGGCACGTGACGGCTGCGAACGCTCTAGGGTACGCCGACCCATGTCCGGCGAGCCCTGGCTGATACTGCCCACCTACAACGAGTCCGAGAACATTGAGGCGATCGTGACCGCCTCGGCCGATGTGCTGGCTCGCGCGACGCCCGACGGCTTCCGGGTACTGGTCGTCGATGACGGCTCGCCCGACGGCACCGGCGAGATCGCCGATCGCATCGCCGCGGCGCACCCCTGGGCCGAGGTGCTCCACCGCGCCGAGAAGTCCGGGATCGGACCCGCCTACCTCGCGGGCTTTCGCTATGCGCTCGACCACGGCGCCGGCTACGTGATGGAGATGGATTCCGACTTCTCCCACGATCCCGCCGACCTCGCGCGGCTGCTGGCAGCTATCCACGATGGCGCCGACCTGGCGCTCGGCTCGCGCTACGTTCCCGGCGGCGGTGTACGCGATTGGAGCCTGTTGCGGCGCTTCGTCAGCGAGGGCGGCTCGACCTACGCTCGCTGGGTGCTGAGCCTGCCCGTGCGCGACCTGACCGGTGGCTTCAAGTGCTTCCGCCGCGAGGTGCTCGAAGCGATCCACTTCGACGGAGTCCGCTCTCGCGGCTATGCCTTTCAGGTCGAGCTCACCTACCGCGCGGTGCGTGCCGGCTTCCGCGTGGTCGAGGTGCCGATCGTGTTCCGCGACCGCGAGCGCGGTCAGAGCAAGATGTCCTGGCGCATCGCCGCCGAGGCCATGTGGCTGGTACCGCGCCTGCGCTTCAGGTAGCGCCCCGATCAGCCGATGCTGAGGCGATGGATGCCTCTGCCTACGCGTTCGCCCACGGCGTGCGCCATACGCGCGCGACGCTTCGCACCTGGCAGCTGACGCCCGGCTCGGTGCTGGGTAAGTGGGTGGCCGGCTCGGCCGTCGCCGCGTTCGGCCTGCTGGGCGCCGTGTGGGTCGTCGCCTCCCTGGATCAGGGCTACCAGCAGATCCTCACCCTGCAGCCGCCGTTTGCCGTCGGCGGCTTCTCAGATGTGCTCACCGTGCTCAGGGCCAACATGCTGGTGCTCGCTCTCCATGCGATGGCGTGCGTCGCCGGGTTCATCGCGGGCAGCTCGCTGCCGATTCAGGCTCAGCACCACACGGGCGTTTCGCGCTGGATCCACGAACACGGCGGGCGCATCGCGATCGGCTTCGTCTGCTGCGCCACCGCCTTCTCGCTGAGCGCTCAGGCCTACGTGATCGGCCACAGTCTCGCCGGCGTATCGCACTTCCTGCGCGTGTCGCCGGGGATACTCCTGCTGGGCGTGCTCCCACACGCGATCCCCGAGCTGATCGCGCTGTTCCTGCCGCTGGCGGCATGGATCATCGCCAGCCGCCGAGGGGAGTGGGAGCAGCTGCTGGCCGCCACTTTCGTAACGGTCGCCGTGGCCGTGCCGATACTCGTGATCGCGGCCTTCATCGAGGTCTACATCTCACCACACCTGTTCGTTGCGCTCACCCACATCCACGAGCCGATCGTGCGCAGCTCCGAAGGCTGGGTCGTCACCCTCCGCTAGTACGCGAAAGGCTCCTTTACTTTGTATAGTGGTAAGTAAGCGACCAAGGAGACGACATGGCAGGCACACTCAACCAAGTAACAGACACGAACTTCGACGCCGAGGTGCTCGAGGCCGAGGGCCCGGTGCTCGTCGACTTCTGGGCTCCCTGGTGTGGTCCCTGCCGCGTGGTCGCTCCCGTGCTCGAGGAGATCGCCTCCGAGCGCCCCGACCTCACGATCGTGAAGCTGGACATCGACGAGAACCCCCAGACGGCGGCCCGCTTCCAGGTCCTCTCGATCCCGACGATGATCCTCTTCAAAGGCGGCGAGCCCGTCAAGACCGTGATCGGCGCCTACCCCAAGAAGAAGCTCGAGCAGGAGCTGGAGCCGGCCCTAACGGCAGCGTAGGGGCGAGTCAGTCGCGCTCGGCCCGTCGCAGGGCGATGCCGAGCGTGAGGTCGTCGATCTCGGCGCGTTCGGAGTGGTCCATCGCTGCGGCTCCCGCCGCGGCGTCCTCGCTGATGAGCAGGTCGACAGCGAGCGTCTCGGCGGCGATGTAATCGCGATGGGCGTCCGCCGCCTGCACGAGCGCCGGGTCTCCGTACAGCAGCAGCTCGATGCGGTCCTCCACGTGCAGGCCCGCCGTCTTGCGTGCGTTCTGGACCGCGTGGACGATCTCGCGCGCGCGCCCCTCCTCGCGCAGGTCATCATCGATCGCGAGGTCGAGCGCGACCGCATGGGCGCCCTCGCGCTCGACGCTGTAACCCTCCGGCGCACGCATCGTGAGGATCACGTCCGCGGCTGAGAGCGTGTGATCGCGCCCCGCCACGGCGATCCCGATCGTTCCGTTGCCGTCGCCGTCCTCAGCGCTCCTCCCGCGTACCGCTGCCGCGACACGCGCCGGGTCAAGCGCCGCGATCGCATCGGCGGCCTGCGGCATGTCCTTGCCGAACAGCGGGCCGAGCGTGCGGTAGTTGGCCTTCACCTCATAGCTCCCGAGATCCTCCGCCGCCGCCACGAAGCGCACGCGCCTGACGTTCAGCTCCTCGCGCACGATGTCCGAGAGCCGTTCGATCGCCTCGCGCTCGCGCCCGTCTGCGACCACGATCGCCTCGCCGAGCGGCTGGCGGACCTTGATCTTGGCCTTGCCCCTGGCGCCCAGGCCCAGGCGCACCGTCTCGCGCGCCACGCGCATGGCCTGCTCCAGCGCCTCATCGCGAGCCGGCAGGCCGCCCTCGAACTCCTGCTCGCCGGCTGGGAAGTCACACAGGTGCACGCTCGCCAGGGCGCCGTCGAGGTTGTCGTAGATCTCATCCGCGATGAACGGGCAGAACGGCGCCAGCAGCTTGGCCACGGTCAAAAGGCATGAGCGCAGCGTCTGGAAGGCGGCTGCGTCGCCGTCCCAGAAGCGCCGGCGCGAGCGGCGCACGTACCAGTTCGACAGATCCTCGACCAGCTCGGCGATCGCGCGGCCCGCGGAGGTCGCATCGTAGGCCTCCAGCCGCTCTGCCACGAACTTCGCCGTGCCGGCGGTGCGCGAGATCGCCCAGCGGTCGAGATCGCCGTCGGCGCCGGGCGCGGGTGACGCCGGTCCATCCGGCTCCTGGCTCAGCTGATCGGCTGAGGCGTGCGCGTAGAGCACGTAGAAGAAGTACGTCGACCACAGTTGCTTCAGAAACAGCCGCACGCCCTCGCCGATCGTCTCCATCGAGAAGCGGTAGCCGTCCCACGGCTGCTTTGAGGTGAAGAAGTACCAGCGGAAGGCATCCGCGCCATAGGTGTCGAGCACCTGCCACGGCTCCACCGTGTTGCCTTTGGACTTCGACATCTTCTGCCCGTCCTCGTCGAGGATCAGGCCCAGGCACACGACGTTCCTGTAGGGGGCTCCTCGCGACAGCAGCGTTGAGATCGCGAGCAGCGAGTAGAACCAGCCGCGCGTCTGGTCCTGCGCCTCGCAGATGAAATCCGCCGGAAAGCTCTGCTCGAACTCCAGCTCGTGCTCGAACGGGTGGTGGTGCTGGGCGAACGGCATTGCGCCCGAGTCGAACCACACGTCGATCACCTCCGGCACCCTCTTCATCGGCCGCTCGCACGTGACGCAGGCGAACTCGAGCTCGTCGACAAACGGGCGGTGGTGATCCTCGATTGTCCTACCCGACAGCTCTGAGAGCTCGGCATAGGAGCCGATCACGCGCACATGCCCCTCCTCACAGCGCCACACCGGCAGCGGCGTGCCCCAGTAGCGCTCGCGCGAGAGCGCCCAATCGACGTTGCCCTTCAGCCACTCCCCGAAACGCCCGTGCTTGACGTGCGGCGGGTGCCATGAAACCGTCTCGTTGGCTGCCAGCAGCTCCTCACGCAGTTTCGAGGTGGCGATGTACCACGACGGTTTGGCGTAGTAGAGCAGCGGTGTGCCGCACCGCCAGCAGTGCGGGTAGGAGTGCTCGTAGGGCGCCACCCTCAGCAGCAGCCCGCGCCGATCGAGATCTGCGATCAGCTCCTCGGTCAGCTCCTCGTCCTTCACGAAGCGACCCTCATATGTCTGTCCCGTGCTGCTGAGCACGCGTCCGTCGTAGGTGCCGTCCGCGCGCACCGGGTTGTAGAGCGTCTCCGGGCGCGTGGGATCGAACGGCACCTCGGCGGCGGCCGCGGCCACGCGATAGTCGTCCTCGCCGAACGCCGGAGCGAGGTGCACGATTCCCGTGCCGTCCTCGGTCGTCACGAACGCATCGGCCAGGATCGGGAAGCTGCCCGGTTCGACATCGGAGAGCGTGAAGATCGGGCCCTCATAGGCCCTGAAGCGGGCCACGAGCTCCTCGCCCGAAAACCGCTGGAGGATCTCTGCGGAATCTCCGAGCACCGCCTCGACGCGCGCCTCTGCAAGCAGGAAGATCTCATCGCCAACGCGCGCGGAGACGTAGGTCGCGCGCGGCGATACGGCCACCGCCACGTTGCCCGGCAGGGTCCACGGCGTGGTGGTCCACACGAGCAGCTGCTCCTCGCCGCCCACCACGCGAAGCTTGATGAACACGCTCGGGTCCACCACGTCGCGGTAGCCGAGCGCGACCTCGTGGGAGGACAGCGTGGTCTCGCAGCGCGGGCAGTAGGGCACGACCTTGCGGCCCTCGTAGAGCAGGCCCCGCTCGTGGATCTGGGCCAGCGCCCACCAGACCGACTCGATGTAGGTCTCATCCAGCGTGCGGTAGGGGTGATCGAGATCCAGCCAGAAGCCGATTCGTTCGGTCAGCCTGTTCCACTCCTCCAGAAAGGCGAATACCGACGCCCGGCACTCCGCGTTGAAGCGCTCGATCCCGATCGTCTCCTCGATCTCCGCCTTCGAGGTGATCCCCAGCTTCTGTTCGACCGCGATCTCGACCGGCAGCCCGTGGCAGTCCCAGCCGCCCTTGCGCTCCACCAGGTAGCCGCGCATCGTCTGAAAGCGGGGGTAGATGTCCTTGAACACCCGCGAGAGCACGTGGTGGGAGCCGGGCGGGCCGTTAGCCGTCGGCGGCCCCTCGTAGAAGACCCAGCGCTCGGCGCCCTCGCGGTTGCGCAGCGACTCCGCGAACACGTCGCGCTCGCGCCAGCGCTCCAGCACGAGGAGCTCGAGAGCGGGCAGCTCCTGGCGAGCATCGATCGCGCGTCGCGGGATCAGGGGGTGTGCCGGCAATCGGGTCACGGGCGGCCCATTGTAGGTGGGCCCCTGATGGGCCCCTGCGCCTGTCGCTGCGGTCGATTCTCCCCGAGGTTGCCGTGAGGCCGCTGCGCGCTCTTACGATGAAGCTATGAGGCTGCGCCTCTACCACCACAACGACGGCGCGCGCGTGGCCTACCGCGAGATCGGCGCCGGGCGGCCGCTCGCGCTGCTGCACTCCGCCTTCCTCTCTCACAAGGAGTGGGAGCCGGCGGTCGAGCAGCTCGCCGACCGCTTCCGCGTCGTGCTGCCGGATCTGCCGCTGCACGGCGACTCCGAGGACCGCGGGCGCCACCCCTACACGCTCGACTGGTTCGCCGAGGTGCTCGGCGGTTTCGCCGCCGAGGTGCTCGGGCCGAGGCCGCTGCTCGCCGGCCACGACGCCGGAGCGGAGATCCTCCTGCACACCGTGCTCACCGGCCGCGTACGCCCGGCCCGCATCGTGCTGATGGGGAATCGCCTGCACGCAAAGCCCAGGGACGCCCGTCGGCGCGCAGCCTGGCGGCTGGCCACCCGCATGGGCGCCGTGCCCGGGCTCGATCGGCTGCTCTCGCACGGCACGCGGGCGGTGTTCTCACCCGAGCGGGGGCTGGGGCTGTCTGCGCGGGGCAACCCCGAAGCAGCCGACCTGGTGCGCCACGCGTTTGCCGACGTGCCCGGCAACTCGAGCCTTGCCCGCTCGTGGGCGAAGTGCGCGCGCGCGTGGCCGCGCGGCGCGCAGACCCACCTGCTCGAGCTCTACCCCAAGCTCGATATGCCCGTGCTCTTGCTGTGGGCCGATCAGGACCCGCTGCACCCGCTGTCCGGCGCCGAAGAGGCGCTGGCGCTGCTGCCCGACGGCCAGCTGCGCGTGCTCTCGAGCACCGGTTTCCTGATGGCCTACGACGACCCCGTGGGGCTGGCGCGGGAGATCCTGGCCTTCTGCGGGTAGGGTCCCTTTTCGCCCGTCAGCAAAAAGGAGAGCCGAATGCCGAGCAAGCAGCAGCTATGGGGTGGGGAGACCACCAAGGCCGTCAACAACTTCCCGATCTCCGGCGAGACCGTGCCCTTGCCCGTGATCCACTGGCTGGCGCGCCTGAAGGGCGCGGCTGCGGTCGTCAACGGCGAACTCGGGCTGCTCTCCAAAAGAAGCGCCTCGCGCATCCAGAAAGCCGCCGCCGAGATCGCCGCCGGCAAGCACGACGAGCAGTTCCCGATCGACGTCTTCCAGACGGGCTCCGGGACCTCGACGAACACCAACGCCAACGAGGTCATCGCGCGCTTGGCCGGCGAGGCGGTGCACGCGAACGATCACGTCAACATGGGCCAGTCCTCAAACGACGTGTTTCCTTCGGCCGTCCACCTGGCCGCGCTCGATGTCGCCCAGAACGAGCTGCTGCCCGCGCTGAAGGAGCTCGAGCGCGCGTTTGCCAGGAAGGCCGCCAGCTTCAAGAACGTCGTCAAGTCCGGCCGCACCCACCTGATGGACGCCGTGCCGGTGACGCTGGGGCAGGAGTTCTCCGGCTACGCCGCCCAGATGGCGCTCGCGCAGGAGCGCGTCGCCTCGGCGCTCGTGCACGTCGGGCAGATCCCGCTCGGCGGGACGGCCACCGGCACGGGCCTGAACACCCACGCGAAATTCGCCGAGAAGGTCCGCGCGCGGCTGAAGCGGGAGTCGGGGCTCAAGCAGATCGCGCCCCCGCTGGACCCGTTCGAGGCTCAGGGCAGTCGCGACGCCCTGGTCGAGCTTTCAGGCGCGCTGAAGGTGATCGCCGTGTCGCTCACGAAGATCGCCGGCGATCTGGCGCTGATGGGCTCCGGGCCCCGCGCGGGCATCGGCGAGATCTTCCTGCCGGAGCTCCAGAAGGGCTCCTCGATCATGCCCGGCAAGGTCAATCCCGTGATCCCAGAGGTGGTCCTGCAGGTCTCCGCGCAGGTGATCGGCAACGACACCGCCATCACTGTGGCCGGCATGCAGGGACAGTTCGAGCTCAACGTCCGCATCCCTCTGATCGCTCGCAATCTCCTGCAGTCGCTCAGCCTGCTGTCGACCACCACGCGGGTGTTCGCCGAGAAGTGCGTGGACGGCATCCGCGCGAACAGAGCGGGAACCGACGCTTCGGCGGGCGCCACGCTCGCCGTCGCCACGGCCCTGAACGGCGTCATCGGCTACGACAAGGGAACCGTGATCGTCCAGAAGGCAACCGCCTCGGGGCGCCCGCTGCGCGAGGTGGCGCTCGAGGAGGGCGTCGATGCGAAGCTCTATGACGAGACGATCGATTTGCGCAGGATCGCCCGGGGAAATCAGGCCTAGCCGGCTCAGTCCTGCGGCAGCGCGTTGAACAGTCGCGACACGACGGCCACCGCCGGCTTGGCGCTTTCGCCGTAGGTGAACAGGCCCTTCTGGTTCAGGCCCTCGATCAGGCGCAGGTTGGGCAGTCGCGCGTGGATCGTGCCTCCTGCGAAGGTGGGCGTGAGAGGGTAGTCGCGCAGGTCCCAGATGAGCATTCCGCTCAGCTGTGGGTCGCGCTCGTAGACCGCGATGTGGTTTGCCAACAGGCGCGACTGAAAGCTGTAGCTGCCGGGGCTCCCGGCGGGGTTCAGCGTGTTCGATTCGGCGCCGAACTCGCTGATGATCAGCACCTTTCCCGCGAACGTGCGGCCCATCGCTGAAAGCCGCGAGCTCATCATCGCCCGCTGCTGCGCGAGCGTGGTCGTCGGCTGGTCATACCAGCCCGTGTAGTCCGTCTCCGCGACCGCGTCAACGCCCGCATAGAGCGCTCCGGCGTGCGCCGGCGGGTGGTCTCCCCACACGTCCACGGCCACCATGCGTGTGGGATCGCGTGCGTGCAGCCAGCGCGTGAGCGTCTGCACGTACTGCACCTCGGCCTGATCGCGCCCGTTCTCAGCGACCTCGTCCACCAGGTTCCAGGTGATGATCGACGGGTGCAACTCGGCTGCCAGCACGGCGACACGACCCTGCTGCTCGGCTTCTGAATCGAGCTTCGGGGTGGTCGAGTACCAGTTGGCGGCTCCTTCGACGGGGCCGATCCCCTGCCACACGACGATCCCGGCGGCATCGAGGCGTTCGAGCATCGCGGGGTCGAGCGGATGCTGGGAGCGCACGGCGTTTGCCCCGATCGCATGCAGCTCGTTCACGAGCGTGTTCTGGTCGCTCGGCGTGAGCGCGTCGCCGTGACCCCGCGCGTCCTCCTGGATCGAGGCGCCATGCAGCTGCAGGCTCTGTCCGTTCAGGAAGATCCGCCCACCGCTCCACGTCAGCTGGCGCAGGCCGATGCGCGCCGAGTAGCTGCTCTCCTGCCCGACCGCCAGCGACAGCGCATACAGGTTCGGACTGGACGGCGACCAGAGCGCAGGTTCCGGCACCGTCACGCTCGAGCTCGCCGTCGCCGTCTGACCGTGCGCGAGCGTGACTGAGGCGAAGCTCAGAGGAATGGTCTGGGTGCCGTGAACCAGTGATCCCGTGGGTGTGATCGCACGCTGCGGCCCGTTGTTGCGCACCTGCACGCTCACGCGAACGGTCGCCTGCGGCGCCTGCGGGGAGTCCGGCTGAAGCGTTGTCTGCACGGTCGGCGCGGACAGTTCGCTTTCACCGATGGGGCGCACGTCCACCTCGCCGTCGAGGCCGCCCCAGTTGAACCAGGTGCGGTGAAAGCCTTCTCTGGACTGCTGCGCGGGATCTCGCCAGTCCACGCGCACAACGACCCTGTGTGCTCCCGCCGCCAGCGACGAGCGCATTTCGAACGGCAGGTATGAGCCTCTGTGGGCGCCGAGGTAGTGTCCGTCCACCCACACTTCGGCGCGGTAGTTCGCGGACTGGAAGCTCAGCGCGTAGACCCCTGCTGCGGGAGCCGTGATGCTCGTCTCATACCAGGCCACCGAGCCTTCGTAATTGACGCCGCCCGCCTTTCCGCTGTAGGGCGTGGGGTCCACGACGTTGGGCAGGCTGACCGTCGTCCCGCCGAAGCCGCCGGCGCGCCAGCCGAGCGCGAGGCCTCGGTTGGCGGGATCCTTGCGCAGCGTCCACCGGGTCAGGGGAATCCGCCCGCCCGGTCCTTCGAAGATCACCGACTGCGTCGGCGGCGCCTGGGCCGCCGCGGCGGCGGCTGCGAGGGCCGCGCATGCCACCAGCAGGAGCGCCACGGCCTTCTTGTTGAAAAAGTGGGTCACGATCTTTGGGGGCCGGGCAGGGACCGCTCAATTTGACGACTCGCCCGGTAGGACTTCAACAACTGCGCCCGCCGTTCAGAGCGCCGCTCGCACGGCCGGCTCCGCCGCTGCGCTGAGCATCCGCTCCAGCAACAGGCGCGCGCCCAGCTTTGAAAGCGGTTCGTTCAGATTGCCACACTTCGGCGACTGCACACACGAGGGGCAACCGTCCGTGCAGCGGCACTCGGCGATCAGGCGATGCGCGTCGGAACAGAGTTCCTCAAAGCGCGCGAACGCCGTGCGCGAGATTCCGATCCCGCCGGGGTGCCCGTCGTAGAGGAAGATCGTGGGGACCCCCGTCTGCGGGTGGAAGTTCGTCGACAGCCCGCCGATGTCCCAGCGGTCGCACATGGCGATCAGCGGCAGAACCGCGATCTGCGCGTGCTCGGCAGCGTGCAGCGCTCCGAGCAGCGCCTCCAGCGGGATCCTCTCGGCCAGCTGCTCGGCGTCGAGCTCGAACCACAGGGCCTGTGTGGCGAAGCTGGTCGGGGGCAGCTCGAGCCCGAGCAGGTCGACGGGAGCGTGATCTGAGACCCGTCTGCGCTGGTAGGCGAGGACGGTGTCGGTGACGCTCACCTCACCGAAGGACAGCGTCACCCCGAGGGCCTCGCGGCGGTCGAGCAGGCGCACGATGTCGGTGTCGGTCTGGCGCTTGGGCTGCGTGTACCAGTCGCCTGAGAACGGCGCCACGAGCGCGCGGCGTCGCTCGAGATCCAGTTCTGAGACCTCGTAGGCCTGCCCCATGTGCAGGTAGATCGCGCCGTCGTGAATCGTCGAGTGGGCACGCGCCGCCTCGGTCGTGCCGAGCAGCTCGCCCGAGGAGACGTCGACGATCGCGAAGCTGTCCGGCGAGGCCGAGCGCAGCGACACCTCGGCCGCGGGATAGCGGCCGTGGCGCCGCGGCACGAAGGCGCCCGCTCCCGCGTCCACCGGCCTTCTGCGCAGCTCACCGGCGCTCTCGAGCAGCTCGGCGTGGGCCTCCCAGCGCGGGCCCAGGAACTCGGCGTCCTCGCTCGAGAGAGGGCCCTCGTGGGCCGCGCACAGCAGATGCTGGCGAAAGATCAAGGGGCTCTCGTGATCGAGGATCGCCGCCTCGACCGGCCGGTCAAGGAAATCCTCGGGGTGGCGGGCGAAGAACTGGTCGAGCGCGTCCTCGCCGGCCACGTACACGGCCAGGCCCCGCCCACGGCGCCCCGCGCGCCCCCACATCTGGCGCAGCGAGGCCACCGTCCCGGGGAAGCTCACGACCACGGCCGCATCCAGCTCGCCGATGTCGATGCCGAGCTCCAGCGCATCGGTCGTGATCACCGCGCGCAGCTCCCCCCGCGTCAGGCGTCCCTCGAGCTCGCGCCGCTGCTGCGCGGTGTAGCCGGCGCGATAGGGCACGACGAGCTCCGCCAGATCGGGGTGTGAGCTCTCGAGGTCCTCTTTGACCAGCCGGCTGAGCAGCTCGACGGCCTTGCGCGAGCGGATGAAGCAGATTGTCCGTGCTCCATCGCGCACCAGCCGCGCCAGCAGCTCGGCGGCCTCGCCGAGCGCCGAGCGACGCGCGCCGAGCGCCTCGTCGGTGAACGGCGGGTTCCACATCGCGATCCTCCTCGCCGGCGTGGGCGAGCCGTCCTGATCGATCAGCCCGACCGCCTCCAGACCGGTGAGTCGCTCGGCCAGCTCGACGGGGTTGGCGATCGTGGCGGACGTGAGCAGGAAGCGCGGCCCGGTGCCGTACGCGGCGGCGACCCGCCGCAGGCGGCGCAGCACGTTGGCGACGTGTGAGCCGAACACGCCCCGGTAGACGTGCGCCTCGTCGATGACCACCACCGCGAGGTTGGCGAACAGGTCGGCCCAGGCGGCGTGGTTGGGCAGGATGCCCACGTGCAGCATGTCGGGATTGGTGAGCACCACGTTCGCGCTTCGGCGGATCTCCGCTCGCGCCTCACGCGGGGTGTCGCCGTCGTAGATCGCGGGGCGCACGCGCTTACTGAGGCCGAACGCCGCCAGCCCGCGCGCCTGGTCCTGGGCGAGCGCCTTGGTGGGATACAGGTACAGCGCCCGCGCGCGCGCATCCCGGCAGAGAACGTCGAGGGTGGGCAGGTTGAAGCACATCGACTTGCCCGACGCCGTTCCGGTGGTGATGATCGTCGGCCGATCCCAGGCCGAGCGCAGAGCCTCCGCCTGGTGAGCGTAGAGCTGCTGCACTCCCAGCCGCTCCAGCGCCAGCAGCAGGTCCGGGTGAAGCTCCGCCGGCGGATCCACGAGCTGCGCCGGCCCCGGTCCTTCGCGCGTCTCCCGCACGAGTCGCCCGTCCTTCAGGCCCTCGTCGAGCAGCTCACTCCACGGCTCGGTTCTGCGGTCTGTGGCCACGGCTTGCGATAGTAGAGGCGATGCCCGTCTCGACCATCCACATCGGCGAAGAAGCCAGCAAAGACCGCACTTCGATCCGCTCTTTTCACCATTCGTCATATCCGGCGGCCCGCATCGCGGCCGAGCGGGCGGAGCGCCGCCTGGGTGTCTCGGTCTGCCTGCCGGCGCGCGAGTGCGCCGAGACGGTCGGTGAGATCGTCACCGTCCTTGGCGAGCTGCAGACGGCGGGGTTGATCGATGAGATCGTCGTCGTCGACGCCGGCTCGGCGGACGGCACCGCGGAGGTGGCCGAGCGTGCGGGCGCCGCCGTCCGGCAGGAGGCCGAGCTGATGCCCTCCTACGGCCCCGTGCTCGGCAAGGGGGATGCGATGTGGCGCGCGCTGTCGGTGCTCGAGGGCGAGCTGGTCTGCTTTCTCGACGCCGACACGCAGGGCTTCTCCCCACACTTCCTGACCGGGCTGCTGGGGCCGCTGGTGTGTGAGGCGGACGTGTCCTTGGTCAAGGGGTTCTACCGCCGGCCGATAGCCACCGGCGGGAGCCCTGACGTCAACGGCGGGGGCCTTGACGCGGACGGTGGCGGGCGAGTCAACCATCTGATGGCCCGTCCCGCGCTTGAGCTGTTCTACCCGGAGCTCGCATCCGTTCGCCAGCCGCTCGCCGGCGAGGTCGCGGCGCGGCGGGAGCTGCTCGCGCGATTGCCGTTCGCCACCGGTTACGGCGTCGAGATCGCGATGCTGATCGACGCCTGGCGGGAGGTCGGCTTGGATGAGATCGTGCAGGTGGACCTCGAGGAGCATCGCAACCGCCACCAGCCGCTGTCGGCGCTCACGCCGATGGCGCTGACGGTGCTCGCCACGATCGCCCGAAGGCTTGAACGCGATGGTCGTTTGATGGCGCCGCCTGCGGCGGCGGGTGCGCCTGGCGGGGAGGCTTCACACGCGCCGCTGGAGCGTCCCCCGCTCGCTGAGCTCAGGGTTGCATGACCGCCCGCTGCCTGTACCTCGATCTCGACGGCACCCTGCTGGGCCGCGGCGCCTCGTTGCTGCACGACGGCGAGGGGGCGGTGTCCCTCGACGGCGTGCGTGCCGTGCAGACGTGCCTGCGCGCGGGTGTGGAGGTCGTGCTCATGTCGGGCCGCCGCCGCGCCCAGGTGTTCGAGGACGCGAGGCTGCTCGGCCAGAGCTCGTTCATCTATGAGGCCGGCGCGTGCGTCGTGCTCGATGGCGAAGAGCACTGGCTGACCGGCGAGCTGTTGCCCGGGGAGCTCACGATCGCCGAGCAGATCGAGCGCTCGGGCGCTCCCACTCTGCTGCTCGAGCACTACGCAGGGCGGCTTGAGTATCACGAGCCGTGGCATGTCCAGCGAGAGGTCTCCCACCTGTTCCGCGGGCTGGTGGACGCCGAGGAGGCCGATCGCCTGCTGGCTGAGCGCGGCCATGGCGATCTGCGCCTGCTGGACAACGGGGTCGTCACCCGCCGCTCGGAGGCGCTCGCCGCGCTGCCGCACGTGCGGGGATATCACCTGTTGCCCGCAGGAGCCTCCAAGGCCGGCGGTGTCGTCTTCCACCGGCGCGCACGTGGCTATGCGCGCGAGGAGACCTTCGCGGTGGGCGACTCGCGCGAGGACCTCGCCTGCGCACCCCACGTGGACGTCTTCTGGCTGGTCGCGAACGCCGTCGAGCGCGATCCAACGATGCGCGACGCGATAGCCGTCCATTCGAACGTTCGCGTGGCCGAGGCCGGCCATGGTGCGGGCGTGTATGAGGCGGTCGTCAGCACGCTCATGGGCGGGCCGTAGCGCGCGTCGTGGCGCGCTCAATGGCTATCGACGGGACGCGCGCCACCACATGCGGCGCCAGAGCCCCGGCTGGGGGCGCCTTCGCCAGCGTGCAGGCGGTGGCACGGTGGCTCGCACCAGCGCGACCCATTCGTCCAGCGGCAGCTCGCCCGCGATCAGCCGGCCCAGCGCACCGGTGACCGGCGCACCCACGCCCGCGTGCTCGAGTGCGCGGGCCAGCAGCGGGACGAGCTCGAGCGCCTCCACCGCCTGGCCGACGATCGCGGGGATCTGCTCAGCGGGCACACCGTCGGCGAGCAGCTCGCCGGCGCGGCGGTTGCGGCTTGTGCTGGCGAGCGCGGTGGCCACCAGATCGCCGGCTCCGGCCAGGCCGATCATCGACTCGGGTCGTGCGCCCAGCCCCTCGGCGTAGCGCCAGACCTCGGCGAAGATATGTCCGGCGGCCGCGCCGGCGGCGTTGAGGCCCTGCGCCTCGGTCGCGCCCGCGGCGAGTGCCGCAGCGTTCTTCGCCGATCCCGCCAGCTCGACCCCGAGGGGATCATTCGACTGCTCGCAGACGATGCCGGCGCGCGTGAAGATCTGCGCCAGCGAGCGCGCGAGCTGCTCATCGCTCGAGGCGGCCACGAGGGCGGCGCCGGCGCGCACCATCTCCCTGGCGTGCGCCGGGCCACCCAGGCAGGCGATCCGGTCAACGCCGAAGGCGGCGCTCAGCACTGTCGTCGGTGGCAGCCCCTCGGGCGGGATCAGGCCCTTGGCCACGGACACGACGGCCGCGCGCCTGCCGAGGCCGCCGGCGCTCAGCGATCTGATCACCTCGCCAAGTCCGCTCGAGGGCACGGCCAGGAAGACGTAGTCGGCGCGGGCCACGCCGCCGGCGGCCGGCTCGATGCGCAGCTGACCGGGCAGCTCCACCTCGGGCAGGTACACGCGGTTCTCGCGCTCCTCGTCCAGCAGGACAGCCTGCTCGGCGGTCCTCGCCTGCAGCGTCGTGCGCAGGCCGCCGCGGGCCAGAAGCACCGCCAGAGCCGTGCCGAACGATCCGGCGCCGATCACGGTGGCGCGCGTCGCTCCAGGCGTGGATCGCGAGCGCGTGCGGGAGGGCTCTGGCTCGACCATCTCGGTGACCGAGCCTAGCGGTCGACCTGCGCGCCCGGTCCTGGACACCGGCCTACACCAGCTCAGCCAGCCTTCGCCCGGCCGCCGCGAGCGCCCGCGCGCTTGACGCCTGGAGGATCACCTGCAGGTCGAGGATGCGCGCGTCGAACGCGTCGAGCAGGTTCTCCCCGGTCACTGCGTAGGCCGGTACCCCGCCCTGGCGGGCGCGGGTCGCGATCTCAAACGCCGGGCTGACGGTGAGCGTGCGCTCGGCCAGGCGCGACTCGGCCAGGACCACCGCGCGTGCTCGGCGCATGCGCGCATCGAAGTCGACCCCGTCGAGCAGAGTACGTACGTCCGCGGGCAGATCGTTCTCGGCGGCGATCGGGCAGATGTCGGTCTGCAGCCCGCGCGCTTGAAGTCCCCGCGCGATGGCCGACGCCACGGCCTGCGCACTGAGCCGGTCGAACGCGCCGGCGGCGATGAGCACTGTCCGGGAGATCACGATCGGGCATCCTTCCAGCAATGGCCGCAAAGAAAGCCGAGCACGTGATCGTCGAGGCCTGCGGCCACGAGCTGCGCGTCAGCAGTCCCGCCAAGATGTTCTTTCCCGAGCGCGGTTTGACCAAGCTGGACCTGGTGAACTACTACCTTGAGTGCGAGCAGGCCGTGGTGCGCGGCCTGCGCGACCGCCCGACGGTGATGAAGCGGTGGGTGGACGGAGTGGAGGGGGAGCCGTTCTTCCAAAAGCGCGTTCCCGACAGTGCGCCGGAGTGGCTTCAGACCGCCACGGTGACCTTTCCGAGTGGACGCCATGCGCGCGAGCTGGTCCCCAACGATGCCGCCCACCTCGTGTGGGGGGTGAACCTGGGGGTGATCGACTGGAACCCCTGGCCAGTGCGCAGGGAGGACCTGGACCATCCCGACGAGCTGCGTGTCGATCTCGATCCGCAGCCCGGCGTGGCCTTCGCCGAGGTGCGCGATGTGGCGATGTGCGTGCGCGAGGTGCTCGATGAGCACGGCCTCAGCGGCTTCCCCAAGACCTCAGGCTCGCGGGGAATGCACATCTACGTGCGGATCGAGCCGCGGCACAGCTTCGAAGAAGTGCGCCGCGCGGCGCTCGCGCTCGCGCGTGAGGTCGAGCGCAGGATGCCCCACCGGGCCACCAGCCGCTGGTGGAAGGAGGAACGGGAGGGCGTGTTCATCGACTACAACCAGAACGCCCGCGACCGCACGGTCGCCTCGGCCTACTCGGTCAGGGCCGTCGCGGACGCACGGGTCTCCTGTCCTCTCGGTTGGGATGAGGTTCCGGACGTGGACCCCGCCGAGCTGCGTCTGGACACCGTCCCGGCGCGGCTGCGCGAGCACGGCGATCCCTCGGCCGGCATCGATGAGCACCCCGTCAGTCTCGACCCTCTGCTCGAGCTGGCGGCTCGCGATGAGCGCGAGGGCCTCGGCGACGCGCCCTGGCCGCCGCACTTTCGCAAGCAGAAGGGCGAGCCGTCCCGCGTTCAACCGAGCCGGGCGCGGCGGTGAGCCTTCCACTCTCTCCTCCGGTAAAGCCTCAGCTGGCCCTTTCGCGAAAGGAGCTGCCGACCGGGGAGGAGTACTCCTATGAGGTCAAGCTGGACGGCTTCCGCTGCCTCGCCTTCGTGGACGGCGAGGACGTCTTCCTGCAGTCCCGCAGCGGGAAGCCGCTCGGACGGTACTTCCCGGAGCTGGTGCTGCCGGCCGGCCGCTACGTGCTCGACGGCGAGATCGTCGTGCGCGGGGCCGACGGGCTGGAGGACTTCGACGCGCTCGGCCAGCGCATCCACCCGGCGGCCTCCCGCGTGGAGCGGCTCTCGGTCGAGACGCCCGCCCGCTATGTGGCCTTCGATCTGCTCGCCCGCGAGGACGAGTCGCTGCTGGCGAGCCCTCTGCAGGATCGCCGCGCGGCGCTCGAGGAGCTGCTCGCCGGCGATCGGTTCGCCACCGCGCCCGTCGAGCTGATGCAGACGACGGTCGACCTCGACGTCGCGCGCGGGTGGCTGGTGCACGCCGAGGGGACCATCGCCAAGGACCGCGCGGCGCCCTATCGCCCGGGCGAGCGCAAGGGCATGGCCAAGGTCAAGCGCGTTCGCACGATCGACGCGATCGTGGCCGGATGGCGCCCCGGCAAGGAGCCGGACACCGTGGGCGCTCTGATACTCGCCCTGTATGACGGCCCTCAGCTGCGCGTGGTGGGTCATTGCTCCGGTCTCACCGCTTCCGAGAAGCGCCGGCTCGTCGGCTTTCTCGAGCCCTATCAGACCGGCGAGCACGGGACGGCGGATCCGAGCCGCTGGAGCGCCGGAAAGGAGCTCGAATGGATCGCTCTGCGCCCGGAGCTGGTCGTGGAGATCGACTTCGATCATGTGTCCGCCGGGCGTATTCGCCATGGCGCGAAGCTGCGGCGCTGGCGCGAGGACAAGGCCCCGCTCGAGTGCACGTTTGATCAGCTGTACGTGTGAGCGCCGCATCGAAGGCCGGGTGCGATGGACCTGGTCTAGGATCAACCCATGGCAACAGCGAGCGCGACCGTCGCCGAGGAGGAGTACCTGCAGATTCTGTTCTGGCTGCAGGAGGCCGGCCTGCCGATGACCGGCGCGAACATGGTTCGCGCGATGCAGCTGTCCGCGCCCACGGTCCATGAGATGGTGGGCCGGCTGGAGCGCGACGGGTACATCACCCGTGACGCGGACCGGACGATCACGTTCACCGCCTCAGGGGCCGAGCACGCAGAAGGGATCGTGCGCCGCCACCGCCTGATCGAGCGCTTCCTGACCGATGTTCTCGGGGTCCCCTGGGACGAGGTGCACGAGGAGGCCGAGCGCCTGGAGCACGCGATGTCGCCGGTGCTGGAGCAGCGCATGCTCGCGGCCATCGGCGACGCCAAGACCTGCCCTCACGGTCATCCGATCGCGGCCGGAGCGCGTCTGGCCGGTGTGCCGCTGGCCGACGTCGAGGTCGGAGCCAGCGTGCGCGTGCTGCGTTTTGAGAACGAGGCGGAGGACCTGCTCCACTACCTGATGGCCTCCGGCCTCGAGCCGGGACTGGAGGGCAGCCTGAGCGTGCGCGACGAGGAGCAGGTGGTGGTCGAGGCCGCTGACGGGCGTCTCTGCACCGTCACTGCCAGCGTCGCCGAGACCGTGTCCGTGGTCGCGGATCCGTCGCCACCACCACGCACCGCCCTGCCGGAGCAGCTGGTTCTCGGTCAGCGCTACGGGCGCTGAGCTCAGGAAAGCGAGCGGTAAGCGGCGGCGAGTCGCGAGACGCCCTCGTCGATCTGGTCAGGCGTCACGCCCGAGTAGGCGAGCCGAAGCGTGTTCTCGCCACCCTCGAGCAGGAAGTCGGTGCCCTTCACGAACGCCACCCCGCGCTCGGCGGCCGCGTGGTGCAGCGCGTGAACATCGGTGCCGTGGGGGAGCGTCACCCACATGAAATAACCGCCCTCCGGATCGACGAAGTCTGCCTCTGCCAGCTCGCGGCGCAGCGCGTTGCCCAGCGCCTCGGCGCGCTCGGCGAGCGCCTCCTTGACCGTGTCAATCGAGCGCTCGATCGCGCCGGAGGCACAGAACTCATAGACGATCGCCTGGGCGACCATGTTCGGCGATATGTAGGTGTTGGTGGCAAGCTGCGCCACCGCATCGATCAGCTCGGGCGGTCCGACGAGATAGCCGACGCGTATGCCGGGGCACACGGTCTTTGAGAAGGAGGAGGCGTACACCACGCGCTCAGGCGCCATCGAGAGCATCGTGGGCAGCGGCTGGCCGCTGAAGCGCAGCGCAACATAGGGGTCGTCCTCGAACACCACGAAGCCGTGCGCGGCCGCCAGCTCGAGCAGCATCCGGCGCTTTGCCAGCGAGAGCGTGTAGCCCGCGGGGTTCTGGAAGTTGGGGATGATGTGCGCGAGCTTCGGGTGCGCACCCGCCACACCGCCGAGCAGAGCGGCGAGCGCGTCGGTGTCGATGCCGTCGGGCTGCAGCTCGACCGCGTGAAGCCTCGCTCCGCGCTGGCGCAGCGAAAGCAGCGTGCGGTCGTAGGTCGGGCGCTCAACGATCACCTCGTCGCCGGGGCGCACGAGGTGCTCGAACAGGAACGCGTCCGCCTGCATCGACCCGTTGGTCACCAGCACCCGCTCGGGCTCGACGCCGTGCAGGTCCGCTATCCACGCGCGCAGACGGGGATAGCCCACGGAGGTGCCATAGGCGGTCGTGCCGGCCGGGTCGCTCTCAAATGCGCGCACGGCGGCGCTGCGCAGGCCCTCCACGTCGATGATGTCGAGCGAGGGTGCGCCGCGCGCGAAGGAGATCGGAGGTCCTGTCGGTGGTGGCATGGTCGCGAAGCTTAGGCGGCCGAGCAACTCGTCGTAGTCGTGGGCGAGCTCCTGGGTCGTGCGCTCGAGCCGCTCGCGAAAGCGCAGCAGCTCAGCACTCGTCGGCGGCGCCGGGTAGCCGAGCATGGGCGGATCTCCCGGCGAATCGCCTGCCGGCGTCCTCTGAGGGAACGCCGGCACGGACGGCGCCGGCGTTGGCAGCGGACTCGCCGCTTGCCGTGGGCTCTCCATTTGCCGTGGGCTCTCCATTGGCAATGGGCTCTCCATTGGCCGTGGACTCTCGTAGGGGGCTGCAACGGGCGTTACGGCGGCCGTGGCGGGCGCATCGCGCTCGATCGTCTCGTCGATCAGGCGAACGTAGCCGGGATCCTGCTGAACGGCAGGGCTGCCGGCGGGCTGCTCGCCGGGCCCCTCGTCGTGGCCGATCGCGGTCAGCGTGCGCTCGAGCTCGAGCAGCTTGCGCTCCAACTCGCCCAGCGTCTTTGCCACGTCCTGGTCCACGGCGCAAGCGTAGCGGTCGGGACTCGGTGCGCGGGATCAGGGAGCGGCGAGGGATGTCCCGCCGATGACCTCCACCGCGTTCTCAGCCACCTCTGTGGGGGTGCGTCCGACCCGCACGCCCTTCGCTTCGAGCGCCTGGGCCTTTGCCGCGGCAGTGCCGGCGGTCCCGGAGATGATCGCGCCGGCATGGCCCATCTGCTTGCCGGCCGGCGCGGTGAATCCGGCGATGTAGGCCACGACGGGCTTCGTGACGCGCTCTGCGATGTACTGGGCCGCCTCCTCCTCGGCGGAGCCGCCGATCTCGCCCGAGAGCACGATCAGCTCGGTCTGATCGTCGGCCTGGAAGAGCTCGAGCACGTCGACGAATGAGGAGCCCGGCACGGGGTCGCCGCCAATGCCGACGATCGAGCTGCAGCCGAACCCGGCCTGGGCGATCTCGTTGCCGATCTGGTAGGTGAGCGTTCCCGAGCGCGACACGACGCCGACGTTGCCCTGTTTGAAGAACGACGCGGGGATGATCCCGACGTTGGCCTTGCCCGGCGAGAGGATCCCGGGGCAGTTGGGGCCGATCAGGCGCGTGCCGGAATGGTCACGCTTGAGCGTGTTGTAAACGCGCATCTCATCGTGGGCGGGAATGCCCTCGGTGATCGCGATCACGAGCTCGACCCCGGCCGAGGCGGCCTCGAGGATCGAGTCTGCGGCGAAGCGCGGAGGGACGAAGATCATCGCGGTGTTTGGCTGCACCTCCTCGGCCGCCTGCTCCCAGCTGTCGAACACGGGGATGCCCTCGACGTCCTGACCGCCCTTGCCCGGCGTGACGCCGCCGACTACGTTGGTGCCGTAGTTGCGGTTGTTGAGCGTGTGGAACGAGCCCTCCCTGCCGGTGATGCCGGCGACCGCGAGCCGTGTGTTCTCGTCCACCAGGACAGACATCAGCGTGCTGCCGCCAGCGCGACGACCTTCTCGGCCGCCTCGTTCATCGTTCGCGCGGCGTAGACGTTTGGCAGTGCGGCCTCCTGCAGGAGCTCGCGCCCGGCCACGTCGTTGGTTCCGTCCAAGCGCACCACGAACGGGACCGTCGGTTTCAGGTCGGCGAACGCGGCGATCAATCCCCTGGCGACCTCGTCGCAGCGGGTGATGCCTCCGAAAATGTTGAACAGCACTGCCTTCACGGCGTCGTTTGCGAGGATCAGCTGGACCGCCTGCTTGATCTTCTCGGCATCCGAGCCACCGCCGGCGTCGAGGAAGTTCGCGGGCGCGCCCCCCGCCTGCGCGACCACGTCGAGCGTCGACATGACCAGGCCGGCGCCGTTGCCGAGGATGCCGATGTCGCCGTCGAGCTTCACATACTGGACGCCCTCCTCCTTGGCGCGACGCTCGATCGGGTCTTCATTCTGGGAGTCCGAGAGCTCCTGGTTCTCCGGGTGGCGGTAGAGCGCGTTCCCGTCCAGCGACACCTTCGCGTCGAGCGCCTTCACTTCGCGGTCAGGGGTCACGATCAGCGGGTTGATCTCCGCCAGCGTCGCGTCCTCCTCCAACCACACCTCATAGAGCGCCACGAGCGCGTCGGCGACACCGTCGATCACGTCCGCGTCAGCCCCCCCGTCGGTGGCCATCTCCACAGCCTCTGCGCGCGTGATTCCGTCGAGCGCGTCGACGTGGCGGCGGATCAGCTTCTCCGGAGTGTTCTCGGCGACCTCTTCGATGTCCACGCCCCCCTCGACGCTGAACATCACCAGCGGCCGCTTGGCGGAGCGGTCGAGCAGCACGGAGGCGTAGTACTCGGTGGCGATGTCCGAGGCGTGCTCGATCCACAGCGTGCGCACGGTGTGCCCGTGGATGTCCATCCCCAGAATGTTTCCGGCGTGCTCGCGCACCTCGGCCTCGCCGGCGGCGAGCTTCACCCCGCCGGCCTTGCCCCGCCCGCCGATCAGCACCTGGGCCTTCACGACCACGGGGTAGCCCACCTCGCCGGCCACGCGCACGGCGTCCTCGACGGTGGTGACCGGCTCTCCGGAGGAGACCCTGAGGCCGTGGCGGGCAAACAACTGCTTGCCTTGGTACTCCAACAAGTCCATTTGCGGCGCGGGACTCTAACGGAAGACAGGTGAGCGCGCGTAGGCGGCGTGAGCAGGTCATAATGGGAGATGGATGCCGATTCCCAAGAACGTCACCTTTGTCACATTCGACGTCTACGGCACCCTCATCGACTGGGAGACCGGTATCTACGAGGCGTTCGCCAAAGAGGCCGCGCGCGACGACTTCGAGATCGACCGCAGCGTGCTGCTGGCGCTGTTCCACGAGATCTCCCGGGAAATCGAGGGGGGCTCCTACGAGCTCTACGCGGAGGTGCTCAGGCGCACCGCGATCGAGGTGGCCAAACGCATCGAGTGGCCGCTCGAGCCCTCGCGCTCGGGCTTTCTGCCCGACTCGGTGCAGCGCTGGGCGCCGTTCAAGGAAACCAACACGCAACTGCAGAAGCTCTCTAAGAAGTACAAACTCGGCCTGCTGTCGAACATCGACGACAAGCTGCTGGGCCAGACGCGCCGGCACATCCCCACCGACTTCGACCTGGTGGTCACAGCTCAGCAGGTGCGCTCGTACAAGCCAGAACCCGCCCACTTCACCGAGTGCGCCAGGCGAATGGGCGGCAAGCGCGGCTGGGTGCACGTGGCCGCCAGCCACTACCACGACGTGGCGCCCTGCGTCAAAGCCCGCGTGCCGGTGATCTGGGTCAACCGCAACAAGGAGACGCTCGACTCCTCGCAGAAAAAGCCGACGGCCGAAGTGAGCAACCTGCGCGAGGCGGCGAAACTACTCGGCGTCTCCTGACCCGTGCGGGCGGTCGCCCTGCACGCCGACGTGCTCGTCGCCACCAGCGCTGTCCTGCAAGCCAACTGCGTGATCGTCCGCGGAGGGGTCTTGCAGGAGGGACAGGCCGCCGGCGCCGAGCAGGCCGGCGAGACATTCGTGATCGACTCGCCGGTCCTCCCGGACGAGCTCGACGCGCTGGGCCCGCTGCTGAACCAGGCACAGTTCCCCGTGCCCAGCGGCCTGTTGGCCACGCACGGCGACTGGGACCATCTGCTCGGGCGGCTCGCCTTCCCCGGGGTTGCGCTCGGTTGCGCGGAGAGCACCGCGCAGCGCATGAAGGACTCGCCCGGCGAAGCGCAGCGGGATCTGCGCTCCTTCGACGAAGAGCTGCTGATCGGGCGTGAGCGTCCGCTCGCGCTCGGGGCGGTCCAGGCGCTACCCGTGCCGGGCCACTGCGCGGTTGGTGATCGCGAGCTCGAGGTCTATGCCGCGGGCGGTCATACCAAGGACGGCATGGCGATACTGATCCCCTGGACGGGAGTGCTCGTCG